>Ga0210401_10000486_pt1 | contig 48663 bp, 48 predicted proteins | sample IncBWH32MmetaG_FD_150866 | JGI IMG/M metagenome (GOLD analysis project Ga0210401, IMG submission 150866) | Forest soil microbial communities from Barre Woods Harvard Forest LTER site, Petersham, Massachusetts, United States - Inc-BW-H-32-M | ecosystem: Environmental > Terrestrial > Soil >...
AAACTGCTGTATTCACTTCGAAGACTGGACCGGAGCGGATGCGATCGCATTGCTATCCCGTTATCGCAATAAGGTCTCTTGCTACAACGACGACATCCAGGGCACTGCCGGTGTAACACTCGCGGGGCTGATCAATGCGCTGAAGATCACGGGTGGGCAACTCAAGGATCAGCGAATTCTGTTTCTAGGCTCGGGTTCCGCAGCCATCGGTCTCGCAGATCTGATTGTCTCGGCACTAGTTCAGCAGAACCTTCCCCAAGAAACCGCGCGCCAGCAAATTCGGTTGTTTGATACGAAAGGCCTCGTTGTTGCAGGCCGTCCTGGTCTGTCCGAGTCTAAGCAGCGTTACGCCCACAAACTGCCTCCTAGCAAGGCATTCAATCCCCACGACCTGTCCACTGAGTATCCTCAGATCCTCGCGGCAATCGAGGACTTCAAACCCGCGATCCTCATTGGAGTAAGCACAGTAGGAAAGCTATTCTCGAAAGAAATCGTCGAAGCCATGTCGCGCCATAACGCCCGGCCGATTATTTTTGCTTTGTCGAACCCCATCGAGAAACACGAATGTTTGCCACAGGACGCTTATGCCTGGTCGAAAGGCATGGCGGTCTACGCGGGCGGCGTGCAATTTCCCCCTGTTCATCTTGACGGGCATACGTTCCTGCCGTCACAAGCCAATAACCTGTACATCTTTCCCGCCGTCGGCATGGCTATTTATGCGACAAATGCCAACCGCGTAACCGATGAAATGTTCATTGCAGCAGCGCACGCCGTTGCCGACCAGGTGCGCCCGGATCAACTGAAGCTCGGCATGCTGTTTCCCCCGCAATCAAACATTTTGGAGATCGAGATTCAAACCGCGGCGCGAGTGGCGGCGCTCGTCTTCGATGCCGGGCTCGCTCGCGTCGACCGTCCCGCGGACATCGTCGCGTTCATCCGCGAACATGTTTACAAACCCGAGTACTCCAAAGAAGCAATCGGCGCCTCGAAGGCGGCTCAGAGCGGTCAGTAATGTCCATCGGGGCGTAGCCCGTTTCGCTTTGCGGAACCGCAGATTCGCGCCCTGCGCAATTCGATCATCGATGGCAGCCGAGGCTTACCGGAAGCAAATAGGAGCAGTGTAGTGACCGCAACTATGACGCAGACTGACGAGGCGACAGTGGGCTCAGAGCGCCACAACGATCAAGCCATCAGTCATGGCGTTTTGCTGGCTCTGTGCTGTCTTCTGAGCTACAAGATAATCACTCTTCTTTTGACTGTTTCGCGCTTTGTTCCCCGGGACGACGAGCTCCTCGGAGGCATGTGGGCAGTCGTCGCCACGATCTTCGTGTTCCGCCGATGCTACGAAGAGAGCACGAATGCAGCGCTGACGCGGGCATCGGCGACGCTGTTCAGTTTCGTTCTCTGTCTGATGTATCTGTTAATTTTCCCTTTTCGTCTTTGGGGAATGGTGGCGCTGATTGCAATAGGGGCCATTGTCCTGGAGGCGATAGGTAGGTCGCAAGACGTTGTCACAGCATGCATTACGACCGCCGTCGTGCTTGTCGTTGCAGGAATAGCTCCGCAGCACGCGTGGAAACAGCCGATCCTCCGTTTGATCGACACCATCGTTGGAACTCTGGTCGGCGTTGCCGGCGCTTGGATCGCTCACAAAATGCCCCGATTCATTTCGTTCTCGGAGACACCATTTTCTATTCCGCGAAAGCCGAATCATGGCACTAGCCAGCGTACGGATCATTCTGTTGATGAAGTGCATTGAGAATGGCACCTTCATGCGTCGAATATTTCTATCCGCTATCGTTGCCCTTCTTACGCTTCCTCGGGTCACCCTGTCTCAGTCGTCAAGCAAAGACCCTGCGATCGCCGAGTTGCAAAGGCAACTGCAAGAGATGCGCTCACAGATGGAAAAAATGCAGAATCGAATCACGGAGTTGGAGGCGCCTAAAGAGAGTCCAGCGACCAAGCCGCTACCCGATTCAATTCTGCCTCAGAGCCAGATTCGTCCGGCGCAGGCCATTCACCCACAAGGCGACGAGAAGAGTCCAAATGGTCGGACCTCACTCAACTACAAGGGGATTACGCTGACCCCTGGCGGTTTCTTGGAATCGACGATTCTAGTCCGCACTCGCAATGAGAATGCGGATATGGCGAACAGCTACACGACCATTCCGCTCAATGGTTCCTCGAACGCCGAACTGAGCGAGTTTCGCGGAACCGTACGTAATTCAGAGCTGTCCCTGTTAATTCAAGGATCGCTAGGCAAAACAGACCTGAAAGGATATGTCGAAACCGATTTTCTCGGTGCAGCGCCGACTGCCAACTATCTTGAATCCAGTTCCTGGACCCCCCGCCTCAGGCAACTGTGGGTTCAGTTCGATAGGCCTTCAGGATGGACAATCACCGTTGGCCAGATGTGGTCTCTTCTCACCACGAACTCACAAGGCATAGCAAATTTGGCGGAACTGAGACCGGTTGGCGAGGACGGGAACTACGTAGTTGGATTCACCTGGACGCGGGAGAAAGCAATTCGCGTGACCCGAAATTACCACAACAAAATTTGGGCTGCTATTGCAATTGAAGATCCGGAGAGTACGTATTCGGCGGCTTTCGTCCCCCCGAATGTCATGGGACTCAATACAAGCCCGAATGCTGCCACTGGCGTCAACCTCCTGCCCTTTTTAGCGAACTACAGCAACGGTCAAGCCACAACGTTAGCTCCAGACCTTTTGGCGAAAGTTGCCTTTGAGCCAGGCTGGGGACACTTCGAGATCAAAGCCGTGGGCCGTTTCTTTCGTGACCGAATTGCATCAACTGCAATAATAAAGGGCCACACAAATATCACCGAAGGGTACGGCGTGGGTTTCGGCGCGCTAATGCCGTTTTCGAACAAGAAATTGGAATTATCAGTGGAAGGGCTTCTCGGGCAAGGCATCGGACGCTATGGCTCCTCAGGACTGCCAGACGTCACCTTAAATCCAACGACCGGAGCTATGAGTCCATTGCGCCAAGCTTGGATTATGGGAGGGATTGTCTACCATCATACCAGACGTCTCGATTTGTACGCGTATAGCGGAAATGAGTACATCGCGCGATATGCATTTGTCTCACTCACTGGAACGGCCGCCGGTTATGGTTCCCCTCTGGTTGACTACACGAATTGTACAAACGAACTCGCGCTAGGTGACTGCAACGGCGCCAATCGCAACATCTATGAAGGAACCATAGGCTACTGGTATCGCCTTTACGGTGGCGAGCACGGCCGGATCGAGCAGGGAAATCAAATCCTGTACATGCATCGGAACCTATGGAGCGGCTTAGGCCGGGCGCCGCAGGGCGGCGATATCGTGGCCTACTCCACGCTACGCTTCTATCTGCCTTAGCGTTGTTGGCTCGGAGGTGCTGGAAGGAAAGAAAACGGTTTGTCACCAAGATTCTATATCGGGGAACTGGATTTCCGGTGTTGACGAAAGATTTCACCTTGACGGCGAGGAATGGAGCCCTCCCAGCCGGGAGCGGTCGCGCATGGATATCGTGGCCTGTAGTGCTGAATTCGGCTCGAACGGCTGCGGCTGCCGTGGTGTCGCTGATCGTCGCGCGACTGTTCCGCCTGCCAGAGGCTTATTGGGCGCCAATTACAACTGTGGTGATTGTGCAATCATCAGTCGATGCTGCGCTGAAGGTGTCCTGCGAGCGCTTCATGGGAACGGTCCTCGGCGCAGCGGTTGGAGCGATTGCGGCCAGTTTCTTTGGGCCGAATATGCTTGTCTTCGCTACAGGGGTTTTCATTCTGGGACTTCTGAGCGCTGCCGCAAATTCGAATCGGAATGCATTCCGATTTGCTGGCGTAACGCTTGCGGTTGTGCAGCTTGTACCGCGTGTGGGACCTCCGTGGCGCATCGCGCTTCATCGATTCGCAGAAGTGTGTATAGGTCTTTTGGTGGCACTATTGTTGTCAGTGGTATGGCCGGAACAGGAAGAAGTTTTCTCGAAGAAGACGTGAACGTGGTCTCTTGCGATAGCAACGTGGGGTAAACACACTTGTCGTCGAGGGCCGGACAAATAGTTTCGTGACCGCCTACTGAGGACAGGCTGCTTCGGTTGCCGAAGCGACGGATTGCTAAGCGACAGTTTTCCTAACCGTCACCCGAATCTAGAAACCTAATTGCATTTCGATATTCCGCATGTACCCAATATTGGTACAATTGTACCTAATATGGGTACACGGACCGGAACGCTCTCGAATATCCTCTTCAGCGGAAGCCGAAGGTCGATCCTCGGCCTTCTTTACGGCCATGCCGACGAGCAGTTCTATCTGCGCGAAATTTCGCGTCGCGCCGGAACGGGAATAGGGTCAACCCAGCGCGAACTGCGGCAATTGACCGACGCCGGACTCATTCAGAGTGTCCGTCGTGGTCGTCAAGTCTATTACCGGGCGAATCGCAAGAATCCCATTTTCGCCGAACTCAAAAGCATCCTCGCGAAGACGTCTGGAATACGAGACATTCTTCACGAAGCGCTCTCTTCTCTTAAGGATCGGATTAAGCTTGCGTTCGTGTACGGGTCGACTGCACGAGGCGAGGAAAAGGCGTCGAGCGACGTGGATCTGATGGTCGTGGGCGAGATGAGTTTCTCCGATGTGGTTTCTGCATTGGCTAAGATTGAGGCGAAGCTGGGTCGGGAGGTCAACCCGACGGTGTACGGTCCGCGAGAGTTTAGGGAGAAGCTCGCCGCCAAGAATCACTTTTTGTCGGCGGTGGCCAAGGAAAAGAAGTTGTTCGTGATTGGAGACGAGCGTGAGTTTCGCCGATTGGGTCAAGAACGGCTGGCTCGTCGCGCATAAGAGCAGCAAGCAGGAGATTGCTAGTCTGCTTGGAATTGTGGCGCGCGACCTAAAAGACAGCCAGGCGAAGAATGTGTCGGACGATTGGCGGTTCGCCATCGCCTATAACGCGGCGTTGCAGGCCGCGACGGCGGCCCTTGCGGCCTCAGGATACCGAGCCGGCCGTGACAGTCATCACTACCGAGTCATCCAGTCGCTGGAACTCACGATGGGAAAGGACTCCAAGTTCATAGGTGCCTTCGACGCATTCCGCAAAAAGAGAAATGTGAGCAGTTACGACATCGGGGGAGGAATTTCTCATCGCGAAGTGGAAGAGATGATCGGCATTGCGCAGAGTCTGCAGCGTGACATCGAGCAATGGATCCGCAAAAACCATGCTTCACTTCTTTAGCGAAACGATGATTTCCTCTTTCTCTGGAACCGCGCTCTCCGTTCTGGCCATGGAGTTTCGTCTCTCTACGTAGCGGTCCAGCTCCAGCCGGTCAACCACACGGCGCTTCCCAAGCACAAAGGAAGGGATCACTTTTTCCCGCAACAATGTTTCGACCTGCCAGGTCGTCGCGCTCAGATATTTAGCGGCATCCTGAATACGCATCAGGCGGGGGACAACGATCGCGGGCAAGGACCCGCCAGGATCTTCGGCGACCGGCAAAATGGCGATGTGCTTTGTCTTGGTCGTCATAGCCCACCCGGTCAAATTCCCTTGCTATCCACTCTTGCTTCGTCCGTGCGCATTTCATCGGGGCTGGTGCCCGTCCTTTGCATTTCGGCCTGCGCCTTCAAAACCGTGCGCCTCGCGTAGTATTCCGGATCGTGTTTGTCGTGCGCACGATAGTCGGCGATGCGGCGCATCACCTCCTCGGGCGCGTCTCCTCGCGAAAGGGCACGTTTGGCATACGCCCAGTCCGCTTCCGACTGGCTCCGGTGTCCACGGGAAACAGAGCGTGGCGAGCGGGAAGAGTCGCCGGCAAACCGGGCCGAGTCCGGCGAATCGTCATTGACGCTGAATTCCCGCAGCGAGTAGATGCGGTAGGATTCCTGGCGCGCCTGAACAATGAATTCCCCATCCCGCGCGTACTTGCGATTTACGAATCCGGGCACGCGCAACACTCGTGTGGCGTCGGTGGCCGCGGGATCACCTCCGAAATGATTGGCGAGGGAACGCAGCAGGGACTCCGCCTGTTCAAGGTCCACGCCCTCAATCTTCCAGACGACCTGATGCTTTGCCGGAGATGTGTCGAGCACGAAATTCGGACGAGGCGCGTCGAGAGAATCCCGGAGGTTCGCAAGGGCCGCCTTGGCGTCGTCGTCAAGATCGAGATAGACGTGGCGGATTTCGCGAATGCTCTCCTTCGTGCGGCTGGTAGCGCCGTCTTTCAGTGGGTTCATGCCGATGAAGACGTCGGAGCCTGAACGATTCTGGTCGCGAAGCCAGTTCTGAAACTCCGGGGCCACAATGGTCTCGACGCTCGAAATACGCTGGAGCGTTTTGCTGCGCTGCCGGTTCACGAGAAGAACCGCCACTTGGTCTTCCGGTTCGTGGAGCGCAAGCATATATTCCGACGCAGATAGCGATCTTGGCTGAAATTGGACATCCTGTTTCACTGACGATCCTCTTTCACGTACACCGGCGTGAAATCGCAGTGATCCGCATCCGGGTTGTAGCCATGCAATTCCAAGACTTCGGAAATGAAGCGCTTCCCCGGCCTGCGTTCGACATACACAAGAACCTCGATGGAATCGGCTACGTTCGTCTTGATTGCGGAGTACGGGAGTTCCACACCGCTCTGCAGGACGCAACTCGTGAACCGCGCGAGACCTTGCTTCGCTGAATTTGCATGGATTGTCGAAAGCGTGCCGGCGTGACCGGTATTCAGGAGTTGCAAGAGATCGAACGCCTCGCCGGACCGGACCTCACCCAGGATGATTCGGTCCGGGCGGTGACGAAGCGAAGCCTTCAAGAGATCGCGGATCGATACGGCTGGGACGCCGCTTTGCTCGCGGCGCGCTTCGAACCGGACGAGATTCGTCTGAAGCAGGTGCAGTTCCGCGGTGTCTTCGATGAGGACGATCCGCTCGTCCTCGGGAATGAATCTCGCAAGCGCGGCGGCGAGCGTGGACTTACCGCTGCCGGTACCGCCGCAGATCAAGAGCGACTTCTTTCGCAAGACATAGTCTTCGAGACGGTTGGCAAGCTGGCGGTCAAGCGTTCCGACGCGAATCAGGTCCTCCATATCGAAGTGGCGTGAATTGAACTTACGAATCGTCAGCGTAATTCCGTTGAGGCTACAGGGCGGGATGACCGCGGCAACACGGCTCCCGTCCGGGAGGCGGGAATCCAGAATGGGTTTCGATTCGGAAATGTCGTCTCCCAAGCGCCGGGCGATGTTCTTGACGGCAACGAGCAGCGAACGTTCGCTCAGCGAGACGCCTTGCACCTGTTCCAAAAACCCGCTCTTCTCGACGAAGATGCGTTCTGTTCCGTTGACCATGACTTCGCTGATGGAGTCGTCGAGGATGAGGTGCTCGATAGGTTTCAGAAACGGGAGGATCACTTCAAATCCGTTCATCACAAGGCTCCTTCCGCAAGCTGTTCGAAGTACGACTTGTTGGGGTCGTTGAAATAAGGCTTCAGGTAGCAGAACGTAGGCGGCATTGGATTGAGGCCGTCGTAGGCGATGGCGACGGACTGGGCGTTTCGCAATTCGGTGAACGTCTTCATGTCGAAGCGGAAGTCCGTCTGCGTGTTGTAGCTCTTCGAAGCGGTGATGTTGGCCTTGTGCGAAAGCGCCTTGCCCGTCAGCAGGCTGACGCGTGCGTCGTGGCCGCTCTCGGACAAGTTGTAGCTCACTTTCAGACGGTCTTCGCGCCCACAGAGTTCGCTCGCGGTTCTTGCGGAAAAATCATCAGAAAGCGTCAGGAAAATCTTCGTGCGAAAGGTCTGGAGCAGCGTGCGCCAGCTTTCGCCCGGAAGTGTGGAGCGCAGCGAGCTGATGCTCTGGGTGGCGATGATGGGAATGCATTTGGGCTGGCGCGAAAGACTGAAAAACTTTTCATCTCCGGTAGGATCGCTTTCGCCCACGGTTGCGAAGTGCTGATACTCGTCGCAGAGGAACAGTACCTGCCGCCAAGGCTGCTCGGGACGCGCTTCCATTTCCGGAACGCGGTTGAGCACGGCGCGCTCGAAATCGAGCTTCATCATCACCCCAAGAGCCTTTGCCAGACCGGGATTCATCCCGATCGGGAAGTTGAGGCAGCAGACCTTGCCGTTGTTGATCAGCCAGGAAAATGAAGGAAGAGGCCGGCCAAAGTGGTTCGCGGCGTTCTTCTGCGGGTCGTAGCATTCCCGTTTGGGGCAAAAGACTTTTTTAACTTTCGGGTTGTCGTCGAACAGCGAGAGAAACACGGAAATCCCCTCGACAATCGAGGTGCGCAGCTTCGGCTCAATCCTGCGCCAGTCCTCTTCAAACCAGCGCTTTACCGCCTGCAACTGGTCGAGTTTGTCGGGGTCGGCCTGCGACGGATCGAGCAGCGAGCGGGACTCATAGGGGATGCCGCGTTTCCGAAGGGTCTGCCGAAGTTCGGGAGTCGCCGGCGCAAGGTACCGATCTTCGGTCGAATCGTGGGTGAATCCTAGCCCGGCGAGTTCTTCGGTGCGATCACCATAGACGCTGGGCTTCAGGGCGATGGAATGCTTGCCAAGGATGATTTCCTCGGCCTCATAGATGCGCTGCTCCAGAAACGGCGGAGAGATCGCGCACTGATAGACATCGAAGAGCGTGACGTAGCCGAAGGCGACCTTATATAAGAGGATGATGAACTTTACGAGATTGGTGTAGGCCTGCTGCCAGAAGGGCTCTTTTCCCCTGCCGAAGAGGTTGTTGAGGAGCGATGCGATGTTGAAGGCCAGGGCGTAGGCGTCGAGGTCGTTGTGGAGAGGGTTGTAGCGGTAGTCGCAATCGAGGGAAATCTCGATGTAGTCATCGCCGCGGCCGCAGCGTTCGAGAATCTCCTTGACGCGGTGGCAGAAGTCCCCTTTTACTTCCAGGACCAGGCCGCCGATCCTCGTATCCTTACTATGTGCATGGTGGCTGAGGATCTGTTCGGCGAAGGGATACAGGCAGGCGGAGGTCTTCCCACTGCCGACCGCGCCGAAGACGGCGATTCCCGTGAAGAGTCCGCGTTCGGGGACGATGAGCCAGGAGGGCGTGCGCGACGGCCCCGGTCTGCGCGGTTCATGGACCTCTCCAATCACCACAAACAGGTCATCGCGTTTGCGGGGATCGGGATAAGGCGGAAGCTGTCCCGCCGTGACGCGCCGCCCGAGCTTGAGCGTGAATACGTAGAGCGCGGAGAGAAACGCGGCGTAGATGATGTACGGCGTCGAAAACAGGCTGACCCAATAGAGCCATTCGAAACTCGCGAGCACGTGAGGCGCACGCGAGGCAATGACCTGCAGGAAGAGCTGATGCTCGGGGAACGGCAGGCGATAGAAGAGCACGAACCCCGTGACCATCGCCAGGAGCGCGGCGACGAAGCCGCGCGAGTCGAGCGCTCTGCGCAACATCGAATCAGGCTTTCTGCGACGCAGCGCGCGCGGACTCGGACCGTTTCTCCTCGCGCCATTTACGATAGTCCTGATCGCGCCACAGGTTTTTCTTGATGACTATGTTCACGACGTGGTCCGGGGTGCTGTCGATGAAGCGCGCGTAGTCTTCAAGGAGCTGCTTGACTGGCTCTTCGATCTTTACTTCGAGAGAAACGACGGCTGGTGCCTTCTTAATCAGTGGCATGGTGGTTGTCCTTTCCTGCGAGATTCGAAATCCGCTCCGAGCCGCGGAAAAATCACGAGCGCGATGGAATGCGCGGAAGGGCGGGAGCGACCCCAAACACTTTTTGGGCGGCTGGAAGCCCGAAAAGTGGGGTCGCTCCCGCCCGATTTGGTGATTTTTCCGCGGCTGGTTTGGCTTTGAAGTTTTTGTTCAAGTTCCTGATTCTGCAGTGCCTCTTCTCCGCCAAGCGTGCAGAAGTTGGTGAAGACGGAGGTGCGGAAGGTAATTTCTGCGTTCTTCACTGCTGCTCCTCGGCATTTACCCCGTTACTTCCGGCTGCTTTTAAGATTTCCGCCTCAAACTCGACGTGATGGCTTTTGCCTTCCGGCGGGAATTCGCCCCGGATTTGATCCTCCATTGTCCTGCCCGCTTTCCACCCGCGGTAGAGATGCTCGAACCGCCCTGCTGCGAACCGCTCTTTGGCCTGATTGCGAAAGATCAGATCGGCTTCCGATATGGCTGCGTACTGCCGCAGGTCCCAGGCCTTGCGGATCGAGAAATAGCGGAGGAGGTCCTCCACGGGGTTCGACGAGAGCGGAACGGTGACCAGGGAGTCGAACAGTTCCCGCGCTTTACCGAAGTGCGACGCGCTCTTTGCGAGATAGAGAAAACGAAAGGCGGGCAGGGCGCGGAACAGAGGGAGATAGTCCGCAAGATGCCTCGCAAGTTCCGTCAGATTGGCTTCCGTCGGCTGAATGTAGGAGAAGGCGACCACAGGTGAAAAAGAAGGCCTCAGGACAAACATCGGAAACCGGTCGACGAAGTAACGGACGGTGGGTTGCGCGTCGGTTTGTCCGTGGTAGGTGCGCGAAGGCAGAACGTGCGAAGGAACGCCGCAGGTTTGCTCGAAATACGTACGCTTTTCCGGCTCGGTTTCGAGGTAGTCGTAGTCGAGATGCGCGAGGATGAAATCGAACATGTCGATTCGTCGCTGCACGTACTCGACTTCGTGTTCCCTGCGGTTACGGAGGTTTTCGCGGCCGAGATGCCGATAGAGCTTTCGCGCGAAGACGTGATAGACGAGGCCGTAGGTGGGAAAGCATTCCGTCCGCGCGTGTTTTCGCGCCTGCAGTTTTGCCCAGAATTGCGTGGTGCGTTTACCCCAGTGCGCGCGCGTAAAGCCGAGGAACTGCCGCGCGCGAAAGTATCCGGAGTGCGTCGCGACGAGGTAAAGGAAATGCGCTTCCTGGGGCGTGTAGCCAAAGGATGCGAGAGTTTCGAGGTGCGCAGGCGAGAGATTCATAGCGCGAAGATCCTGGCGGTGAGTTCCTGTTCGTCGAGGATGCGGCGAAGCCGCGGAGCATCTTCGCGCGGGCTGTAGAGGGCGAAGCCGGCTTTGGCCTTTTCGGCGACGCCTCGCGGACGATAGTGGCGCGTCGCCAGTTCCAGATCGATGCGGCGTAACTCCAGGTCCGCGGTCTGGTATTCGATCCGCAGGTCGGGAAGTGGAATCTTGCCGTTGACAACCGCGAGTCCATGTCTTGCGGCGATAGTCGCGATTTCGTGCGGGTCATTTCGTCGTTCGCCAAGATGCTCCCGCTCGCGATTCACCTGGCGCTTGAATTCGTAGTCGAGGATGACGCGGAGAGGGCGACCGCCAGCGCTTTCGATGCGAGCTGCCTCGGCATAAAACAGACGGTAAAGTTCCGCATCATGTTTGGCTTCGCGGGGTTTGACGATTCCATGGTAGAGCGCCTGATTCTCCGGGAACCGATCAGTCGCCCGAAGCAGTTTCTTTCCCGCTTTTGTCAGACCGACGACACGAAGAGAATTGCGGGAGGAAGTCGGCAGCGTCCGTTCGATGATGAGCCCCTGTTTCTGGAGGTGACGAAGTTCCCTCTCCATGCGCGCGCCGTCGCCTGCATAGGCAAACTGCCGCAGGTGGTCCGCGGCCACCACGCGAAATGTTCCAAGGTCCGACATCGTCTGCACCTCGGATTCGCGAAGCAGGTAGGTGCGGCGCCCGATTGAATAGGCGCGGCGGCGGTCTTCGTCCTCGGGGCGGAGATAGCGATCCACGTGCGGATTTAGCGGCGACTCACTCGGAGTTTCCCTCTCTCGCGAGGGTTGCGCGCGACGGGGCTCGTTTCGAACGCTCTGCGTCTGATCGAAGGACTCGTGGGATTGTCTCGGATCGCGCGGAAAACTATCTCTCGACATGGCGTTCCTCCTCAGGCGCGTCCGACGTAATCGGCAACTCGATTTGACCGACATGGAATTGCTGGTCGAGGTGAGAGAGCTTTCGTCCCGTGTCTTTCAGGAAGAATTTCCGCTGAAAAAGGAGGGCGGCGCCAAACACGTTGAGGAACAGCACTCCAGCAGCGAGGAAAATGACGGCCCCATATTCATCAAACAGAACACTTTTGTATCGGGCCATGAACTTCAGCTGGTCCATCAGCCAGAAGCCGTAGGCGAGCAGGAAAGCGATGGTGATGAGGAGGGCGTTGGCGATCATGGGGTCCTACACGCCTAGGGAAGTTTTGAAATCCAATTCCGAAGGAGGAGCGGGCGGGAGTCCGCAGCAGCCGAGGCTCTCCTGACGCGTGCCGTTTGTTCGGAGGACGAAGAATGGTGGGATGGGCTGTGGCGATTGCGAGGAGGAAGGTCGGGGAGTAAAGGAAGGGGTGGCGCGCGGAGGTTGGGCCGAGGCTGCCAGGCGGACGCCCGCGACTCCTTTCTCTCCGTGCCGCATAGAGTTCATTTGAACGCCTGGTCTTCCCGGAAATAGGTGATCGTTAGCCCCAAGGGATTGATGGGAATCAGTTCGTTGGGCACGCGGCTCTTGAACACGAACACGAAGTTGGCGGTGTACAGATCGCGCTTGAGCTCGCTGTGATCGGCGGGGGCGTAGTACACCAGGTAGAAATCCACCCGCGCGCGGTACGGCGGGTTCTGCATCTCTTCCAGAGCCACTTTCTTCACGTCCACGTCGATCTCGGGCGCCGCGGAGTTGGTGAGGAAGCGGCGAAGGATATCGTCCTTGCGATAGGTATCGAGAATGCCGTCGGCGAGCTTGCCGTCGAGGAAGTACAGGGCCTTCGAGAAGTCGTTCTGAATTGTGTAGCGGTTCCGGCGGTAGTAGAGCGCGCAGAACTGCGACAGGAAGTATTTGGCTTCCGCGTCGTGCGGCTGGTATTCGAGGTTGTGATAGTTGATGGCCTCGGCGCGGCCCACGTCATCGATGCGGATGACCAGCGGTCGGAAGTTTTGAAAGGTACGGATGGTGCGAAGGGCAACAAGCGCGACGCCCACGGCCACGAGCGACACCAGCACCAGTGCGATCTTGAGATAAGTATTGGTCACCATGGGATCGCCGTACTGCTCGAGGTAGAGGCGCTTTGCATCGTGAAAGCTCCGGTCCTCGGTCATGGCAGCAGGCTCCCGAAAATGCCGGCAGAAGATCCGCCGGCGGTGCCGCTGAAGATGTGATTGGTCAAGGCGGGAACCTTCAACAACGCATAGATCGAGGCTAGAAAGGTGATGAACAGGACGGGGAATTCTTCGACGAGTTCGACGGTCGAGATCGCACCCTGCGGCTGCAGACCGAGGATCCCCATGATGAGGTTCCCGATCACGAACACCACGGTCGCGGCGATAACTTGATAGAAGGCGTATTGAAGGAAGCAGCGGAACCAACCCCAGAAAAGCCATTCGAGCTTGGGCACGATGAAGAAGGGAATGAACACCGGACCGAGGAGCACGCAAACAGCGGTGGCGATGAAGCCGTAGGCGATGACCACGATACCCACGGCTTGCGCGGCGGCGAGCAGAATGATCACCACGGCGTAGAGAATCGTGCCGAGCAGGTCGGTCACGCCGGGCGCGTCCATGCGCGCCTCGAAGTCGTTCACGCGTTCGATCACGGTTTGCAGTTCGGTCTGATTGATCTTGTTAGAAAGGAACTGGGACTCGTCGGTGACGAGGTTGTGGAAGCTCGCGCCGATACCGGGCAGGGGCGCGCTGTAGTAGTTGACCATGCCGAAGCCGAAGCTGATGGTGAGGAGCAAACTCGCAAAGTTGTCGAAGTGAAACGGATGCCGGCCGCCCGCGGCAGAAAGAGCGGACTTGATCCCATACCACGCCACCAGGATGGTGGCGAACATGCGAAACAGGTTTTGCCCCATGGCATCGAAGAAGCCGAGATTCTGGGTCAACAGGTTGTTGATGGCCTGAAAGATGAACTGCAAGTAGTTGGTGACCATGAGATCTCGGCTCCTTCGGCCGGGAGGACGCCTACGGCATGCGGAAGTTCACAAGGGAATCGGTTAGCGTGCCGGTGACTTGGGCCAGGTTGCCGGCGAGATTGGCGCGGCGGGCGATGTCGGCGTTGATGGCGTTGGCGGTGGCTTCGCGCTGCTGCTTGGCGACCAGCGTTTGCTGCTCGAGAAGCGAAGCCAGGAGTTTGTTAGAGTCCTGCGCGGTGCGAAGCGTCAATACGTTGGCGGCATTGATCTTGTTGAGCACCGAGATTTCGGTGTTGAGATCGGCGTCGTCCGAGAGCGAATCCTGTTCGAGGTTGGCGATCTGGGTCTCGACGTTCGGAGCGTTGTTGCGGATGGCGCCGATCGCGGCCATCGCGGTTTCGTTGGCGCCATCGGAGAGTTCTACCGAAGCGTATTGCGCTTCGACGCGGCGGAGTTCGTCGACGGTCATTCCCGCGAGGACTCCGGGGTTGTAGGGTTGCAAGGGAGTCGTGGCCTGCTGGTATCCGGCGTTCACGGCACCGATCTGGCCGGAGTTGATGCCAGCAATCCACGGCGCGGTGTTCCCATAGGTGTCCTGGGCCGCGGCGTTGCGCCATTGGGAGAACAGCGCCTGGTAGCGCGCCGGCATGTTGTGAATGTTCTTCGCCATTTGCACGGCGAGAAGATAGGTGGTCCGCAGCTGCAACAGTTGCTGCTCCAATTGAAAGTAACGGAGCAGGGCGTTGTTGTAGTTCGTGGGGTCGAAAACGATCCCGCCGAGTTGCGCCGAAGCACTCGCGGCGCCCAGAGAAAGCAGGAGTAAAAGAAGCAGACTCTTTCGTTTCATCAGGGTTCGTTCCTTTCTCGCCTTCTAAAGATCCGAAGGCAGGTTGTGACGGTGGTAGTCGGGCAGGGCCAGATCGCCCGAGAGGTAGACTTTCACGCGATGGCCTTCGCGGATGGTGACGGTCGGCAGCAGGTTGAGGAACCGGTCGAGGATCTGTTCGGACGAGCGGGCCGTGCTTTGCCCGAATCCCTCGCGGAGACGATCGGTTCCCGATTGCGTCAGCACACCTGCGGTCCCCGCTTCGGCCGCGGCGCCGAGAGCGCCGATGGCCAGCGAAGCGCCGAAGATGCGCAGGTAGTGGTTGTTGACCTGATCGCGCAGGCCGGTATCGCCCGCTTGATTGAGGCCTTTGAACTGGTCGAGACTGACCGAATAGCCGTCGGGCATGAGCAGCCGGTGGAAAACGACGGCTAGGCGCGCTTGGCCGAACGCGTCGACCTTGCGCGTTTCCCCGAGAACCTTGCTGCCCGCGGGAATCAACACATGCTGGCGGTCGAGCGAATAGACGTCGCCGGTCACCAAGCATTCGATGGGACCGGCGAAGGCGCCGTCGAGCCGGTTGAGCAGAACGGTTTCGAGGATGGTTCCTTCGAACAGGACGTAGGTTTTCCCCGCCGCCGCGTCCGCAGCGCCGGTGGATGCGGCGGCAGGGGGTTTAACCTCCTTCTTGTTTGGTTCGGGCTCCGCGGGACTCGCGGGGGCGCTGCGAACGGGAGCGGGAGGCAGGATGTTGGGCAGAGGAGAACCCGGTTGCATGTCTTTGAAAAGTTGCGCGAGTTGCAGCGTTTCGGGAGACACGCTAGGAGTTCCGGACTCGACGCCGACTGCGCTCTCGCCGGAAGCGGCGGGAGTGTGCTTCCGATAGGTCAAGGCCACGTTCGAAGCAAACAGCGAAAGGTAGCTGCGCTTCTTGCGCTCGGCCTGGATGGCGTCTTCGGCGCGTTCCGGCGGAGCGCCACCCGCGCCCGCTTGGCTGGCGGAAGCTGCGGCTCCGAGGACGCGGCTCTGTTGCGCCAGCGCGTTCTGGGCGACCAGTTGCTCGCGCTGCAGTTCCTGAATGCGGCTTTGCAGGTCGGCGATCTTGCTCTCGTTGACCTCGACGGTGGGCGTGCCCGGCAGGAACGTTCCGATGGCTCGCGGCGCGGCCTGCTTCTTGCCGCCCGTTAGCCACATGATCACGATCATCAACACGGCCAGGCCGAAGATAAGCCAGGACTGCACGTTTTTGGGTAGCAGCCCGAGGGGCTTGGGAGCTTTGTCTTGGATGGATTCGTTCATGTCCGCTCCTCACTCGCCGGCGATCCGGCGCGCGAACAGCAGTTTCTTCTTGCCGACGGTCAGGTAGCCGTTGTCGATGATCTTGGCGGCGATGTACACGCCGTTCTCGAATTGAAAGGCAATCAGGTTCGGCTTGCCGTCCTTCACTTCGTACAAAGCGGGTTTTTCCCGCGCTCCGCAGCGGACGTAGGTGAAGGCGTCGTCGTGATAGATCGCGGAGACCCGGAACGGTTCGCGCCCGGCGTTCGGGTCGAGCACGTAGTCGAATCGGAGTTTCGCGGCGTATTCGGAGCGAAAGCGGTTCACTTGCTCGGCAACGCCGGCGTCGGCGGCGCGCACGCGCGTTTCGATTTGTTCGCGAAGCGTTTGCAGTTCTTTCTTATAGGCCTCCGCTTCGCTCGCGCGCACGTAGCCTTGCAGGCTGATGGCGCCGGAACTTTCCTTCGGCTCGACGAAGAGCTTGAGGTCCGGCTGGGCGTTCGGGTCGCTGCTGATTTCGGTCAATAGGAAGGAATAGACGCGTCCGCTGGCGGTGATGAGATTGAGATTGCTGCGAATGCCTGCCTGGGCGGGATGGACGTAGCAGAGGTTGTGCGCGCCGTTGATGATCCAGAATTCCCGGTCGCCGGTAGTGAAATCGAGGATCTCCTCGTTGTCGGGAAGAACGAGGAGCGTCGAATAGCGGACTTTGGCGCGGACGGGGACGACATCTTCCCTGGCCACTTTGATGACACGCACCGCCGTCGCGCCATCGGACGCGGCGTGCGTGGTCCGGGCCGCCACAACTACGGGGAACAGTCCGGCCAACACCAGAAGTGAAACGAAACTGCCATTTCGAACACGCAACGTTCGCTGCATCATCGTTTTGCTCCTCAGAAAGGGATTTGTACTGCTAGAGACTTCGATCGGTTTGGCCAAAAACCCCGAAGAACCCGCTCGACCCCGAACAGCGCGAGGGTGACCATGCCTGCAAGGCTCAAGGGAAAGACCAAAAGGAATTCCGTGTCGCTCACGGCGCGCTGCAAGAACCGCAACCACTCGCACGGGGAGGAACGCTCGGAGAGCAGCGCCAACAAAATTCCGGCGTGGCTCATGGGCGCGCTCCCGCCAGGACCTCGAGTCCCTTCTCGAAGCCGTGAGCCGTGAAGGCCTCCGCGCGCTTGCGGTTGTCGAAGGGATCGTTGGTGTAGAGCCAATAGCTTTTCCGGTCGACGCAGAGATTCGCCACTTTGGCGAGTTCCGGAGTCTTGATAAGGAATTGCTGCTTGGGCAGAAGCCCGGCGATTAGCTCGATCTCGTTTTCGTTCAAATGAAATTGCCGCCGGTACAGCTCGCGGTCCATGTCCGGATTGGCGAGGAAGATCTTGGTCGCACAGCTTTCGAGGATGATGTCGAGCAGGTCCGACCGGCGCAGATCGTCGAGCGACTGCGTGGACAGAATCATGGCGGCGTTGTGTTTACGCCAGGTCTTCAGGGCTTCGACGACGTACCGCTGGATGCTGGGGTTCTTCAGGAACACCCAGGCTTCATCGATGAAGAAGGCCTTGAAGACGGATGCGATAGCGCGGTCGCGGATGACCGCGTTGGCGCGGTGGAGGATGTAGAACAGCAGCGGTTCCAAAAGGTCGGGAACCTGGCTCATGCTCTGAAAGTCGAAACATTGGAAGCGCGAAAACGAGAGGGTGTCGTCCTGGTTGTCGAAGAGGAACCCGAACTGTCCGCCGCGCGTCCATTTGCCAAGACGCTCAGACAGAGAATGGGGAAGTGTGTTGGCCAGCACGCCGAGAGTGCGCAGGGCCGGATCGACGGAGTAGATATTTTCGATCTGGGCGTAGACCTCGCGGTCAGTGGTGGGGTCGAGTTCGAGCGATCGCGAACCCTGGAGCAAGACCTTGACGAACAGGGTGAGGAAATCCAGATTTTCTTTGGTAGGGGCCAGCGAGAATGGGTTGATGGAAAACCCCGCGGACTCCGCGCCTACGCTGACATAGGAGCCGGCAAAGAGCTGTGTCAGGCTTTCAAAACTGCCTCCAAGATCGAAGATGAAGGTGTGCGGCGCGTATTTCTGCAAGTTGGTGATCAAAAAATTCAGCAAGAACGACTTCCCGGCGCCGGTGCGGCCGAGGATCATGCTGTGCGCGACGTCGTGATAGTGCAGGTTCAAGAAATAAGGCGTGTTGTGGCAGGTCTCGAGCACCGCCAGATATTCCTGGCGCAGGTGCGCGTTCCGCGGCTCCCCGGAGTGCAGCGTAAACAGAAAGGAGAAGTCCGCGTAATTGGTGTTGAGCAGGTACAGAGAGCGCAGATTGAAGGCGTGGTTTCCGGGAACGGCCGCGAGGAAGGCGTTCAACAGGTTGTAGCGTTCGTCGTAAAGCTCGGCGTCGTGCACGCTGAAGACTTTGTAGAACTCCGCCGCCGCGCGGTCGACCTTGTCCAAGTCCAGATCGTAGACGACCACCGTGAGCGAAAACTCACCGAAATAGTTCCCGTGCAGCTCGATCTCCTTGATCCCTTCGCCGAGTTCGCGCACTTGGGACTCTTTCCAGTCGTCGAGCAGGGCGTCCTGCGACGCGGTGTCGTTGAGGTTGACCTGACTGAAGAACGAACGCTTGGTGTTGTGGAAGTGGCGGCGCTTGGCCCGGATCGCGCGGCGGCTCGCGCCGGGGTCCTGCTTTTTCCACTCCGTCACCACGTAGAAGTTGGCCTGGACTTCAAGAAGACGTTTGAAGATGAGGGGAAAGCTCTGCGCCGAAGGCTCTTTCAGCGTGAGGACCTTCACATAGTAGTCGTCGACGCGTAGGTGTCCGCGGTGGCATTCGAGGTGCGAGGCGGCGACGTAGTAATCGAGAAAGGTGTCGTATTTAAGCCGTGCGTGTTCGAGCTTGTGCGGCGCGAAATTCAGGATCTGCGTCAGCACGCGAAAGGCCTGGTGTTTGTCGAGCAAACGAACGGTCAGAAAATCGGCAACCTGCAGAAGAAAGCTGCCCACCTTTTGCAGCAGCGTGGACTGGGCCCGGACGAGCTCGCGGTCGAGCAGCACCACCTGTTTTTGCGTGGAGAACCACGCCTGTAATTCCCCGAGGGCCCGTGTGGGATGTTTTGGAATTTGCTGAAGCACGCTGCCGAGCGAGCGCGCGTAGCGGGACCCTTCGAAGAGCACGACATAGTAGATAGACAGCGCGAACAGGTTCTCGGACTTGCTTTCGAGATAGGCAATGCGGTTCTGGATGGCGGCATCGACCACGGGATTCCCGTAGAGCCGGTGAGGGATCGCCGCGTTGTTGCGCTTGAAGAGATATTGGTAGAGGCGGTACTCATCGCCAAACAGCTTCAACGCCGATTCCAAGCGCTTGGTGAGTCCGTCGAGCGCGGCGCCATCAAGGCATTCGTAGTCCACCCCGCGAACTTCGAGGATCACCCCGAGGTCCCCGGATTTGGTCAGAAAGATGTGCTCGTCGAGAAACCCGTAGAGGTTCAGCTGGGCGTTTAGCGCGCCGGTGTCTTGGTAGTTCTTGAGGATGCGTTCGAGCCTAAGCATGGGGAACCCTGCGAACGGCGACGGGAGCGAACTTCACCGGATCGTACTGGGTGCGGAGTTTCGCGGAGGCCAGGAGCAGCCGCAGAATCTGCGGATCGGTTGCGGTGGCCCAGCGCGCGACGCCGTACAACAGCAGAAACATCAGCACGCCGCCGAGCAAACTGCCGAGCAGATTGAACGTACCCGCGCCTACGCACATGGCGAAGAAAAACAGTTTCCGTTCCGCTCCAAGAATGGTGAGGGGCCGGGACATCGAGCGATGCACGGGATTCATCCGCCTAGAGTTGGTCATCTCCGCTCCTTCGCGGTCGGGCCTGCCTCGGCTCTCACGGAAAAAGCCAGGCAAGGAAGTTCACCGCGGCGATGGCCATGCCCACGCCGAAGAGCACGCCGGCAATGACGCGCTTCGAACCGCCTTCACCGAAGGCAAAGGTGAGACCAGACACAACGATGGCTACGAGCGAGAGTCCTCGAGCAATCGTGCTCGTGAAGGCCAGCTGCAGGACGTTGACGGCGTTCTCCCACGGAGAATTACCGGCCGCCTGGGCAAACACCGGTGTTACGACGAACAGGCCCGCGAGCGATGCAGCGAAAACCCGGAGAGAACAGACCGCGCGACAGACTCTCGTGAACAATTTGCGCATTTCGAAACCTCGAAACTGGATTCGACCGGCGAAAAACAGATCGAGGGGAAGCCCACGCCGAGGTGAGTGTTGCTGGTCACGGTCCGAGCAGAGGCCGACGAAGACACCAAGAGCGTGTCGAATGGAACGGCCTCGTGCACTTTGCCGTGTACGAGAGCGAAAGGGTCCGGCGTAAACTACCCTCTATTTATCGAATCAGCGAGGAAAGCGAAAAATGTGTCGCGGCGGAATTGAGGATGCCTCCACCAAGGAGCGCTCTTGCGGTGCGCGCGGTCTAGCTGTTCTGACAATCGGAGGGTTGTCGTGGGAACCAGGGAGCTCTTGCAGGCCCTTACCGAAATGGATAATCTCACTCGGGAATGGGCTTCTTACGGGGTCACATGAACATTCAGATCGCCGTGGCACTGATCGCAGCAATTTCGGCGCTGGGCGTCGCATGCATGCAATATTTTTCGCAGCGCAAGACACTCCGATCCGTAGAAGAGCTTAAGGCCAAGCTGGAAACGGAAAAGACCAGGCAGTCCGAATACTTCAAGGCCTATCTGACGTTGGTCCTGGACGGCAAGACCCAGCAGTTGAGCGCGTTTAAATCTGTCCTGGAACATGTGCAACTGCTGCGGGATCGCATGCGGAACTTTGCGAGTGACCCGCAAGCCTATAGCCGCGAGCTGATCGGGAAGGAGGTCCGGGAGCATGCGGACAAAGTGATGGAGGCATATTCAGCCAATCAGATGTATTTCGACGCAATGACGCGGAAAATCCTGCACGACGTCAAAAATCACTGCCGAAGAATCGAAGTGGTCTTCGAGCGGTACGGCCGACCCGGCGACGAACCAGGACAGACAAACCTGGTCGCCCAGGAGGTTGTCAGGGCCGAATCGGTTCTTGCGGAACTTCAGACTCTGCTCCGGACCGAAGCCCATAAAGCAAATGCAGCGTTTCTCGAATCGCTCAAGAACGAAGCCGGCCAGCATGCAGTCGTCTGAGGACGAAAGGAGTTTTACAAGGCCACCGGCGTCGCCACGTGAGCTATGCCTCTTAAACCTCAAAGTCTGCTACTACCCAGGGCCTGGCCAACTAGTATTGGCCTACCGCGAACTGTTCTGGCACCAACACAACGAGGGAATCCTGAACTGGAATATTCGCGTATTCGAGAGTGCCGCGCACATGGCAGCGGCGCTGAGTGATTCCGCACTCGATATCGCGGTCACGCATTGGCACGGGGAGCCCGGGGGATCCGCCGGAATTCCGGGCGAGGTGTTCCGGCGATTGAGAGCCTCCAGACACCATCTGAAGAAAAACAGGTTCTTGTTTCTCGCTGGCCAGTACACCCCGAATGATGATCGCATCATTGAGGAGAACCTCGTCGAGGAACTCTTGAGAACCTACGACATGGTATTTGAGCTGCCACACACGCTCGAAGATTTCGCCATCAACATCGCGACGGGTCTCTGGAACGAACAGAATAAGAACGAGCAGGCAAATCTCGCGCCTTTCCATTCAGGATTCAAGGCGTTCTTTCGAACCAAATAGCCCTACGGCGGCTGTTGCCGCGAGTCCCGGCGAGCCAAGCGCCGCAGCTTGGCGAGCAGGCGCTTCATGCGCTGCCGAAGCGCGTTTGAAGTGATCCCCGCCGAATTGCCGAGGTCTTCGCCGGTGTTTCCCTCCAGTTTGAATTGAATGAGGAGATTGAGTTCCGCATCGGTGAGGAGGCCCTTCGACACGCACCGGTGCAGAAAATGGCGCAGTGTGGCGTGCCGCTCAAGCGACTCTTCGACAAACAACGCCTCGAAAATCTCCGCGGCGATGTCTTGATTCCCTGCCGAGACACGTTCGCGGTTGGCCCACTCGAAGCTTTGCCGTTTGACGGCTCGCGAGATCGCAAATGCAAAATGCGACTCCCTCGCGCGGAGGTCCGCGGAGCGAAGGAACTGCACAAGAGAGTACAAAGCCTGCTGAATGATGTCGTCCTTCGACAGTTCAAGATTTTGCCTGGCGATTTTGCGAGTGGTTCCGTGAATCACCGGAAGGAAAGCTAGAACGAAAAAACCTTCCACGAATGCGAAGTAGGCAGGCTCCGTCCTAAGGAGACCGCGGAAGATTTCATCCGTTCCGGCATCCGCCCGTGACGAGCGGAGATGTGCGAGCAGGAGAGACGGCGTTGGAAATTCCGCGAGCCGTGGAGTTGTGGCGAGCAACGCCTCGTATGCCTCCTTCCTTCCATCGGTGAGTTCCGCGAAGAGTTGGAGTTCCATCCGGCAAAGAACACAGCCGCAGGCGCGACTCAGGTTCACAACGGACCTCCCGTCCAAGGACAAACAGGTCCTTGTCGTTCGGGAGAGCGGGGACGGGCTCTTGCAAACGTCAGAACAAAAGAGAAAAGGCTCTCGGCTGCGGGGAGGCACCGAATCAACGCTGACCGGAGAGAGTCAGCGAAGAAGCGGTATCCTCCGCAACTCCGCTTGCGAAGGAACAAATTTGTTCATCGCGGCAGGTTTTCCGGACAAACAAATGATGTCGGCATGCATTCACATGAACGTACGAGATGTAGCGACGGGGGCGTTACCGCCTCACGTGGGGCCATACGCCCGGACTGCCTTTGGAACGATGGTTGGCACGTTTTCAAGCGCGTCGGAGGGCTCTACGGTATTTTTCGCGGACCCCGACCACGGGACAAAAACTTTCGTTGAATCGCCCGTCTGCGCTGTTCCGGATTTACGAGCCCGTGGTAATGTGCTGCACCCGACGCAACGCCTGAAGCTAGTCGCGTCGCCTTGATTTGCCGAAAAAGAAAAAAGGCCCTCCGGCCGAAGCCGGAGGGCCTTTTGTTCCGCCGATTCAAAACGGAGCGTCTTCCGACGCAGGCTCCGGTGCGGGCGTTGCCGCGGGCACTTCCGCTTCCGCGCGGCTCAGCCGCCGAACGGAGTTGGCGCGCACACTCCAGAAGATAGCGAACTTTGCAGCCTTCGCTTTCTTGGACTTGCCGTTCTCGCGTTCGTACTTCGAGCTGACGAGTTGTCCGTCAACCAGGACATGGTCGCCCTTGTGGAGCGTGTCCGCGAGGGACTCGCCGAGGCGGTTGAAGGCTACAACGCGGTGCCACTCGGTTCTCGCCTGCCACTCGTCGTTCGAGTCCTTCCACGACTGCTGCGTAGCGACGGACAGCACGGTGAAATTCGCGCCGTTGCCGCGGACCTGGCGCTTCTCCGGGTCTTTCCCGAGGAAGCCGATGAGTTGGATGTGATTGAGATACATGATTTGTTTCTCCATTTTCTGCCCCATTTCCTTGGGGCACCCGAGGGCGGAGTGGATACTGCTCCCAAGGCGAGGGGCTGCATTCTGGGAGGGACCCAAGGGATTCACAGGGAGGAACCGAGAAAGCAGAAGACGCGAAGCTGCCGGGCGCAGGAATTATCCCGAAGCCGTGCCCAAGGAAAGGAGCGGCGGAAATGAAACAAGCGTCGAGTCATCGGGCAACCAGTGTTACCACGGCGAAAGAATAGGGGGCTGCTGCGCCTCCGCAGCACGGAAACATCGATTGTCATTGCAACGAGACACGAGAGAAGAGGTGGCTGGACGGATCTCAGCGCGGTGTGGCTACCAATGGGAGAGAACCGCACGGGCGTTTTGCGACACCAACGTAGTTGAGTGAACGCAGTGGTGGACGGGGGGTCGTGGGAAAGCATCCCAAGAACCTGGATAACTGACGTTCTGCACAGTGCGGCTCCGGCCTGCCCCAAATTGTGGAATTGAGAATGTCCCTCCGGTCTGCGCATCTGATATGAACAAAAACCAGCGCCTCGTGCCGCACTAGGCTGTCATATCTGTCGAGACTATCCTGTCCCCTCACGAATCGAATGTCTCTCTTGGAGTGTTCAAGCCCGGCGTGGGATTTTTACTTATGGCTGGTTAGCCAGCGCCGTTCGTAAGCAAATCCGAGTTCGTCTACGCGATGAAGCGAATCTTGATTATCTCTTCCATACAGAGCAGGCCGCTCGAGCTCGCGCAAAGGCTCACCTGCCGCCAGCAAGGCTCGACTCGTTTCGGTGATACTGGAGGGCCCCGAGGAGATAATTTCTGCGAGCTTAGCGAAGTGAGGAAGGATCCCTTTTTCTATCGGCTCTTTGCTGTTGATGACAATCAATGCTTTCTGGAGGTCCAGGCCGCTGGCAAGGGCCCAAGCGTCGGAGCTGGGCAGGCCAAGGCCAGCCAGATCGGTTGCAAACGCAATTTGCGGGACACCCGGAGCACGGAGGACATCTTCGATCGGTCCGTAAACATGCAGCTCGGGAGTGCGCATGCGCATGGATTCGGAAAGGCGAACCGTTTCAGATGACTTCGAGGGGCTTGTCAGCGTGGGCTCGATGACATGCGAGGCCGGCCCGAGAGACTGCAAGCGTTCTCCCGAGACGATCGAAACGGAAAACGCGATCCCGAGGGCTTCTTTGACCCTGGCGAGCAGCTCTTCATTCAGATTGGCGGCTGGCACCGCAGCGAAGAGCATGCTTTGGTAGAAGGCCCGCTGAAGACGGTCCGGCGCCCAGCTTTGCGAGGGACTGATTTCCCGGGTCCGTTTCTCAGCCCAATCGCGCCAAGAGGAAAGCGCAGTTTCATGTGAGCCGGCAATAAACTGGAGATTGATCGCATCGTAGTACGCTGTGTGGAAATCCCGTGGCATCCTTCGTTCAGACAGGCTCAATACTCCAAGTGCCGTTTCTGGGTTGTCTCCGTACCGAATTGCCAATTCGTAGAGCGCCTGCCAGATCGCGGTAGCCGATGGCTCCGACGGCTTGTGGGAGCTCAGCTCGACTGCCGAAGCTAGCTCCTGGTTGAAGTCGGAAAGAATGGCCTTCAGCTGAAAAGTTGCCGCGTGCTGATATCTTTGGTCCAGCACGGGCTGATAGAAATCGAAGATCGAGTGGGCTGAGGCGGGTACATCAAGTGTGCGCTGATGCTCTCTTTGCCGCACAGAACTGATCCATGCCGGGTCTTCGACAGGTGTGCTTCCGAAAAGGGCACCAGGTATTGCCTGAAAGAGTGCATAAGCCGGCTGGACAGATTCGTAGTATCTGCGGACAACTCTTCGCAGCACGCGTGAAGCTTTCTTTTGAGCCTCGAGCCTTTCTTCGATCGCGGTGACGCGCGCTTCAATCGACGTGAGTTCCTGGCGGTAGCCCTCGAGTTTTTGTATCGCAGCCTCGAGTAGCGGTGGCGGCTCAGTTCCTTCAGTGATACCGAGCTCATAGAGCGAGATTTCGAGGTCTGCGCTGACGGCTTCGATTCGTTCCTTCAGCACTCCGAGGGCGCGGCGATTTTCGTGTACCTCCGGGAGCTGGTCCGCAGTCTGTTGAAGAGTCAGAAGACGAGGCGGCAACTGGTCAAGTCCGGCTCGGGCGCGAGCCAGAGACTCGGAGTCATTCGGAACATAATTCGAAGGTAGGAATTTGGCGATCTCGTTCAAGAGCTCCTGTTTTTTGTCCGGCTCCTCGGTGACTGCATAGATGTTCAGCGGTCGATTGGCCTTCGGCTCATCTCCGGCGAGGGGACGGACTACGAGGAAATGCTCATCTTCAAGCTTCTGGAGGACGGGGTAGACTTGCTCCCGAGAGAAGCTGGTCTCGCGGCAGATATCGGGAACAGTGAATCGGAGCAAACGAATGGCGCTTGCTGCAACGCGAACCCGTATGTGGCCATGTGGGGTGCTCACGGGGAGTGTCCTTATTCGAGAATTATAGAATAAGTCTTGGAAATGTCAAGCAATTTCGTTAAGTTATTTAGTTTCAATATTTTACGTATGTCATTCCACCCTAGCGCCCTCGGATTCTATTCAATGTCTTACGATCGATCTTTGGTTCCAAAGCTTTCTCCAATTCGTCGTGGATCTCTTCGATTCCGGCTGCAGCGTTCAACAGAGGAGACAAGAGAGATTTGTCATACACCTTATATAGCGACTGCAGGAACGCGAGGAAGCGCGCCTGAAAGCGAAATTTTTTGTCTTCCGCGAATGCGGAAATCTCGAGAATCACCCAGGCGAATCTCGTACGCGAAGAGCCAACTTCAAACCATTCCGTTTGGAGGTGAATGAGATTCCAGTAGTCCTCGGTGGGCTTGATCTTTTGCCTCTCCCAGTGATTCGCCCAATCGACCTCCGCGACAGCAGAAGAAAGCGGGACATCCTCGGAAAGCAGGTACCACCATCGGGCAATCTTAAAAAGATAGCCCTCCGATAGACTTCCGTCCTCGTCTTCGTGGACGGGGAACACGTGAGAAAGGTATTCGTGCAAAAAATAGAATTCGAGACAAAGGGCGCCGAGGAGGGGTTTTTGTCCGCCACCCATGGCGACGTGAATCGAGAAGTCCTCGGTCCAGGTGGGAACTACGTTTTTGGGACCGGCAGAGTCGCAATCCTCAAACGTGAGCTTGGCCAGCCGGAAATTGCCGCGTCGCGCCTGAGTATGGGCTCCGCCGCCCCAAGCGGCTAGGCATTTTTGAGTGAGAGCGAATGCCTTCTCGTTTACGGCATCAAAGATGGCCATCAATTGGTCGTCTTTCGGGGCGTGAATATCCGCAGCAATCTGCTGGAGCACGCTTGCAAGGGCGGGCTGGGGTTCTCTGAAGGTCTTGGCTGTCGCGGCCAGCTGCTCCTTCACGCGCTTAACGAGATAATCGGGATCGTTCGCGATGATTCCTTTGTTTCGAGCGGTCTGACACTCCGTTTCAATAAGCTCGATCGCGTAGAGCCAGTTTTCGCGTTGCTGAATGTCAGTTGCCCTAAAGATCTCCAGGCGGCGCTGGCTGACCGCCGCTCCGACGATCGAAACACAGCGGAACCAGGGATCTTGGAAGACGAGTGGGGATTTTGACATTAGGGGAGTGTGTCACGACTTACGTTCACTTCGACTTTTTCTTTGGCTTTTTTGGCGCGGGAACTACGCGCGTACCGGAGAGTTTCTTCTTGATCCACCCGTAAGCGTCTTTGGTCATTTCCTCGATAAGCGCCCCGGCGACATGGTCTCCGACGTAGATACCTACGAGCACCAGAACGGTAAACGGATCAATAGGCAGAGTTTTCCGGCGGGAAACTTCTACCTTAGTGCGGCCGTACTTTTTCGACAGATGCCGTGCGAGCTGGCCGGAAAGGTCCGCAAGCTTTCGAGCGGCAATGGGTGCGGGAAGAGCGGATCCTTGGGATCCGACGTGCAGCGGGATTTTTACCTTCTTGGTTTTCTTGGCGCCTTTAGTTTTCTTCGCGACTTTGGGTTTTCGCTGGGTGGCTTTCATAACGCTCCTTTCCTCGTGAACGGGTCCTACCTTACATAAAAATCCTAGCTGTTGACAAGCCGTATAAGTCAATCATAGAGTACGGGCGCGATTCGCCAAGAAGCGGGCTTGAGGTCTAGAAATGCTCACCAAAACAGACAAAGTGATCCTTACGAATCTCGAAGCATTGAAGACAAAGTACGGAACCGCCGGCGTGGCCAAAATCCGCAATGCGGTGGACGGCCTGATTGCGTCGGACAAGCAACGAGGGCTCGTGAGCATGTTGATTGCTCTTGATGACGCCGCAACCATGAAAAAGCTTGCGTCCAGTCGAGTCACGGACCCCAAAAACCACAAACAGAATAAGGACGCTATCGATGGTGTTTACAAAGCCCTCGCACCGGACTATCTCCTGATTCTTGGGGCCATTGACGTCATCCCTCATCAGGATCTAAAAAACCCAATGTATGACCCGTCGCCCAACGGGGACCCGGATAAGATTGCATTCGGAGATATCCCTTATGCCTGCGAGGCGGGCTATAGCCAGGAGCCGCAGGATTTTTTCGGGCCGACGCGCGTTGTGGGGCGGCTGCCGGATCTGACAGGAGGCAAGGATGCGGCCTATCTTGTTGGGTTACTCGAGACAGCCGCTTCCTCGAAGAGTCGAGCGGCGAGCCACTATCATGCGTACTTCGGAATTACCGCCCAGATCTGGGAGAAGTCCACGGCCCTTAGCCTGACGCACACTTTCGGAGCATCGAGTGACCTGAAAGATGTTCCTCCCGACAACTCGAATTGGCCTGCGCAGTCACTCGACCGCGCCGCGCATTTCATTAATTGTCACGGAGCCAGCGTGTCGGCGCAGTTTTACGGTCAGCCGAGCAGCGGCCAGCATCAATATCCAGTTGCGCTAGATGCAGCGTACATTGACGGCAAGATAAGCGAAGGCACGGTGGGAGCGGCGGAGTGCTGCTACGGTGGTGAGTTGTACGACCCGGCGCTGTTAAAAGGCCAGCAAGGCATTTGCAATACCTATCTCTCGAACAAAGCGTACGGTTTTTTTGCGAGCACGACGATCGCGTACGGGCCTTCGGACTCCAATGCCCAGGCCGATCTGATTTGCCAGTATTTTCTCGAGAGTGTTCTTCGGGGAGCTTCCTTGGGTAGGGCGACTCTTGAAGCCCGGCAGAACTTCGTGCGTGCGGCCTCACCGCCGGACCCCTCCGACATTAAGACTCTGGCGCAATTCAATCTGTACGGTGACCCTTCGATCACCCCTGTCGAAGTGCCGTCTCCAGCGTTCGATCTCGCTGTGCAAGGTGCAGCTAAGACCACGTCTCTCTTCACCGCGGAACGCGTGGAACGGTTGGACCGGAGAAAGGTGCTGTTTAGGCTGGGGCTTACATTGGCTGCGACTGAGCCGCGGGCCGAGCTCACGAGAACGAAGCCCAGAAAGTCGGTTGAAGCGAGCCTGCGTAACACAGCTCGGGAGTTGGGCGTTAGACCGAGCACGATCCTGTCTTTCGTTGTGATACACCCCAGGCCGCAGGTGAAGGCTTTGCCCATGAGAATGCGTACCAGAGAGGCTTCTCCGGATCGCTTCCACGTTGTTTTTGGCGAGACCGACAGGTCCGGCCCGGTGGTAAGAGTAGAGGCTTTGATTGCCAAGGAGGTCGGCGGGGAAGTGGTTTCCGTCTCCAAGGTTCTGAGCCGATAGCGCTGCGCGGATCTTCCCTAGTCTAGCTATTTGGCTCACATCGGGCTAGATTTAAGACATGGAAGAAATCTCCGGGCAAGTCGTCAAGGCACAGTTCGCGACGGGCTCAAAAAGCGAGCACGAAGCTGTTTTTCTAAATAGCGATAAAGGCCGCTTTGTTCTGCGTCGTGCAGGGGGAAACCCGTTTTCTGACCCGGAACTGGAGAAGCTTGTCGGGAAAAGGATTCGGGCCCGCGGCGAGGCTGCCGGGTATACGTTTCTTCTCTCCGATTGGAACGAGCTGGGACCTAAAAACGATTGAACTCGGCCCTTCGCCAACTACACAGAATGTTACTGACGAGTGTTGCACTGCATCCGACCTTTAGGATATAGTCCCCGCGGTTTCGACCATGCGCTCCAGAATCAGACGTCAGATCGGTTCGTTACTCGACGTACCGTTCGTTTCCGCCGATACGGCGAAGGCGCTTGCCGGTCCGAAAGTCCCGGCAGGACGCCGGCTCGAGATACCTGCTGAGTTTACTCCACGCCAGTACGCGGTCCTGCTTCTCCACATAGCGGCGGCGGTAGAGCACGCCCTGATGGTGGAATATCTCTACGCCGGTTTTTCGCTGTGTGGACCACAGTTGCCACCGACACGACAGGCGGAGGTTGCCGAATGGCAGGAAACTATTCTTGGCATCGCCAAGGAAGAGATGGGGCACCTGATGACGGTGCAAAATCTTCTCCGCTCGGTCGGCGGACCACTGAATTTGGATCGAGAGGACTATCCGTGGGATTCGGAGTTGTATCCGTTCCCCTTCCGGCTGGAACCGCTCACGCGAAAAGCTTTGGCCAAGTTTGTTTATGCGGAGTCCCCTGATCCCAGCCTATTCACCGGGCCGGAAGCAAAAGAGATCCGCAAACTGGCGGAAGAGGACACCAATGGCCAGCCGATCCATCGTGTCGGCGCGCTCTATCTGTTGCTCCAGTTGCTTTTCGAAGATCCTACACTCGTGCGTGACGCGGACTTCCGCGGGGAGACGTTTCCTTTTCAGGCCAACTGGGATGAATGGGGCCGCGGCTATCAGGGAGGCTCCCGGGGTAACGTCACGGGCGGAGCGATGCCCAAAACTCCCGATCTTTTGCTGCTGCCGGTGACTTCGCGGTCCGATGCTTTGGCGGCTATCCAAGCGGTCTCTACCCAAGGAGAAGCGACCCCAACAGCGGACCCGAACGCGCCGTCGCATTTCGCACGGTTCCTGCGCATCTTCAGGCAGTTCCCGAAGGACGGAGAATGGACTCCGGCGAAGAACGTTCCGGTGAACCCAGTCGTTCTGAGCAAGGTTGGCAGCGAGGACCGCGAATCGTCTTCGGAACAAACGGTGATCACGCACCCCGAAACGATGTTATGGGCACACCTCTTCAACCTTCGCTATCGAATGCTTCTCGTAACGCTGCTGCGGACGTTTGAGTATCCGAGCAATCTGTCGGAAACGAGCCAGTCGACACCGCGCGGCTTGCTCATCCATGCGACCTTCGGTGAGATGTACAATCTTCGCGCGCTCGCGCAAATTCTTATGCAAATGCCACTCACCGAAGGTAACTCAGACCTGGTGGCCGGACCTCCGTTTGAAATGCCTTACACCTTGCGTCTCCCGGTTGACCCTGTAGACCGTTGGCACCTGCACGTTGATCTGTTAGAAGCATCGAGGGTGCTGGCCGATCGTTTGGCGGGAACGGGCGCGCAAAATCACAGCAAGTATTTGCAAGCGCTCCAACAGGCGGATTCGCAGACGCGAGTGATGGTTGAAACGATTTTGAAGAGTAATTGAAAGAGTCATAAGGGCGGTCCCGACGGCTGATCGAGATCAAGGTCCCTAGGAACACTCCGATGCCTATACGAGAACTGAGAATACTCCCTCCTCTTGCCATTGCCCGCTTTGGCTCCTCGGCGACACCGCTTGAAGCCTACGAGTTGAAAATTTGCGACAACGACCCGCTGGGTTTTCGGCAAATCTGCCCGGTGGAGACGCTCGAGATCGATCCGGACTCTGGTGCCGTGAAGCAGATATACACGCCGAAGCGCATCCGGTTTCGGGACGGAGAACATATTCGCCCGGTGGCGCCGTTTCTCGAAGTGTTCGCCAAGACCGGGAATGACACGCTCGAACCACTGACAATCGACCTTTTAGCCGCTGAGGGGCTACAACCTGACGGTATCCGTTGGAGCGTTGAAGTGGGGAATTTGAAGGCGTTTCGTCAGACAGGTGATCCCCGGGACAAAGTGATCGCAACGACCGGTAAATTCAGCGACCACGCAGCCCACAAATTAGAGGGTGACAGTCCAAATTTCCGGAAAGACAAGAAAATTCCGTTTGGGAAAGTCCGCTATATTCGACCAACCGCGGATTTCCGAGAGATTCGCCTTCGCTTTACTCCTGCCGAGGGCCTTGTGTATGGAGCAAATGAGCAAGATCCTCTCTTCGCGGAAAAGCCTGAGAGAGTCGTATACAACCCCGGCCCCGGCGGCGGTACGTGGCTGGGTTTCCAATCGGACGCGAACAGCCGCACGCTTACGAACCCCAGCGACATCTATGAAGGTGCGGAAGATCCTTCGACTGACCCCAATAAAATGGGCGCGAGCAAGGGCTACCTCGACGATGTCTGCGACGGTCCCGTGTTCGTGGAACTCACGCTCAAGGATGGTTCGACCCTTACAGCGCACGCTTGGATCAGCTCGTGTATGCCCGCGTTTGCTCCAGACTCTCAGCCGGTCCGGACGGTTGCGGACGAATTGGAGCAGCTTATTTTGGGGCCGGATCTGAAACCGGGTGAAGCTTCGATTGAAGAAGCAGCGGAAGTTGTGCGACGCGCCCTAGAAACGGTTCGCCTAATGAACACCGCGGCTATGAATGGCAATGTGATCGATGGGCGGGTGAACATAGCCCACACTCTGATTACTCAGGACACGAATGACTACCGACGGTTGTACGCGCCTGTTATGGCTTCCTCTCTAGTCGACAACCTAGCTGTCCGCGCTTTGCATGAACGAGTCTACGCTGCGCTCCTGAGTGGTTCGGCTCCTTGGTTTGCTCAAGTGTTGCGGAAACCTGAGGAAGTGGGAGATTTGTCCGATAAAGGTCGACGGAAAATGCCACCGATGCTGCGCGGAGCAGATGGTCGTGGGCTCGCCCTAACGCGAAGGCAGTCCAACAAGATCATCCAGGCTGCGAAAGAAAAGTCCTGTCGCGATGGTGGCAAGCAGGAACCGGAAAAATGAAACCAAAAATGGAACCACTCAATAAGATGGCGCAGCTTCACTACCGCGCGACGGGAAATCCGCCTACGACACTCCCGAGCGCGGCCATTTCCAATTGCTTTCCGGGCTTGGAATATGATTTTAAAGGATTCTGGCGGCGTGCTTTTGTCGGAATCGTTCTTCTCGAGTGGGACAACTATGTCATTAGCGTGGAAGACCAGCAGTATAAGGACCTCAAGCATCATCGTCTGCTGATGGTTGGTGATCAAAAGGTAGTCACGAAAGTGTCCGGGCCAATCATACCTGGCGGAGAGACCAAGGACTTGCCGAGCACCAATGGCGACCCAAACGTAATGACCATGGAATGGTCCAATGCCCTAGCTTATGCACTCGAACATCAGGGGGAGCAGGTAAAGTGCCAGTTCACTTTGGAAGAGTCGGATGTTCCGCAATGGATACCTGACGATCCGACGAAGATGCTTGAGGTCCCGCTTACCGTGCGACGGATGCTCGACGGCGACTCGGTTGCACCTGCAAAGGATGTTTTGCAGCCGGGTGAATTAACCCAAGGACTCTGCTCCCCCTGGCAACACGATTATCGCGAGTGCGCTTGTTATTATTGGCCGGCAACCCGCCCTGACTATGTCAACGTTGAGCCGACTCCGGCTGGTGTAAGCCGAGGGGACAACTGGATGTCGAGAGAGCGTTCCGGTGAGTACATCCTGGACGACCGCAAAGACAGTCGCATGGTCACGTACGACGAGCTATTCAGGGAATGGGAAAAAATGTTGCAGTTCCAGATTAAAGGGCGCGATGCAGAGGAATCGTGAACATGCAAGGATCCGATGCATTTGATGGGGTCGCGAGTTCCCATACGCGCCGTTTCGGTGATGTGCTGTTCGAGCATTCGCGTCCGCGGACGCGCCACGCGCACTGGCAGGCCGTTGGAGAACACAGCCAGCTTTTCGTCGTAAATGGCAGTCGCGTGTTCGGCGTCAACGCCGAGGTCATTGAGCAGCTCGAAGCGGCGGCTAGCTCTGGAGATGCTTCGGTTCAAGAGACATTAGATCGTCTGGGCTTATTTGCACCTCCCTTTGTTGACGACAGCCCGCTCAAGTCCCCACCACTTCACGCTCTCTCGCTCGCGGTCGCACAAAAATGCAATTTGGGTTGTACCTACTGCTACGCGAGCCAGGGAGAGTTCGGCGGCCCGGCGAAGGGCATGACCTGGGAAACTGCGCAGAGGTCCGTTGAGCTATTGATTCACTCGGCCGAGCTCGGAGCGCGCCTCAATCTTGCTTTCCTCGGAGGCGAACCACTCGCGAACCGCGCGGTTCTTCGCGCGGCCACAGAGCACGCAGCAGCGTTGGCCTGCGAACGCGACGTTCACATCGGATTTTCCATCACCACAAATGGCACTTTGTTGACGGAAGAGGATGCCGACTTTTTCGAAAAACATGGCTTTGCGGTGACAGTCAGCCTTGATGGGCTCCGTGAGGAACACGATCGTCAGAGGCCATTCAAGGGAGGGGGCGGCAGCTTCGACCGCATTATGGAGCGGGTGCAAGTCCTGCTCAGGCTGCAAAAGCGGATGCAGGTTTCCGTGCGAGCAACGGTAACGCCTGGAAATCTGCGCCTCAAGGCGAGCCTGGAATTTTTCCTTGGGATGGGCTTCCACTCGGTAGGGTTTTCGCCAGTGCTGCGCTCCCCGACTGGACATGGGGAATTCGTCGCCGGCGATCTTCGGAATTTGCTCGAAGCCATGGTCGAGTGCGGCATCGAATTCGAGCGCCGGGTGGTCCGCGGCGAGCGCTACGCCTTTTCGAACATTGTCAATGCGCTGCACGAGATCCATCGCGGCACGCACCGCCCGTACCCTTGTGGTGCAGGGGCCGGGTACTTGGGGGTCTCGGCCGACGGCGAGCTGGCAGCCTGTCACCGTTTCGTCGGTGACCAAGAAGGGAAAATGGGCACCCTGGTCGCAGGCATCGACCGCGATGGCCAGAACCGCTGGCTGGCCGAGCGCCATGTGCACATGCAGTCGCCCTGCAGAGATTGCTGGGCGCGGTATCTTTGCTCGGGCGGATGTCATCATGAAGTCATCGCACGAGGACGAGTCGCATGCGACTACATACGCGGATGGCTCGATTACTGTTTGCAAGCCTATGCGCGAGTGTCGAGACTCCGGCCCGATTGGTTCGGTGAGCCCTCGAGTAGCACGGAGTAAAGGGAGACATCGTGGTCGAAGTCTCGTTTGACGCTTGCGTCGTTGGCGGAGGGCCGGCTGGCTCAGCAACCGCTATGAGACTTGCCCAGCTGGGTCACCGGGTTTGCCTCGTTGAGCGTTCGAGGTTTCCTCGATCGCACGTCGGAGAATCACTCACATCCGGAATCTGGCCGATTTTTGAAGTGCTGGAGCTGGGAGAGCCGCTAAACGAACGATTTCTGGTCCCGAGCGAGACTTTGATTCGTTGGTCCGAGACCTACGTTGAGCGATTGGCTTCAGACGGGCGGACTCATGGGTTGCTCGTTGATCGTGGAAGGTTCGACACGCTCCTCCTTCAGGCCGCGATGCGTGTTGGTGTTCAAGTCTTTCAGCCCGCGGAAGTAAGAGAAGTTAGCCACAAGAGATTCGGATGGCGATTTCAGATTGTGACGAAGACCGATTCGCAGTCGGTTACAGCGAAATTCTTAGTAGATGCATCGGGTCGCGCTGGATTCTTGCCGCATAACCGGAAGCAGGTGTCTCCGCGCACTCTGGCGCTTTGCGGAAACTTGCCAAGCGAAAGATGCCCTAAAGCGACCCTCGTCGAGGCCATTCCTGACGGTTGGTGCTGGGCGGCACCGATCCCCGGGGGAGTTTTCAGCACGATGGTTTTCCTGGATCGAGATAACCTCTGGCCGCTGCGGCGCGAAAAGTTGGAATCGACCTGGCGATCCGAGCTTGCCAAGGGAGAGCTCTTCGCCGCGCTCTCGGACCTGCCATTGGTCGGCAGACTAATTTCTTGTGATGCGACGACGTATTTTGCCGAAGATCCGATTCGTGAGGATCTCATCAGAGTTGGGGAGGCCGGTTTTGCACTGGATCCGCTGTCTTCTTCTGGTGTGGAGAAAGCCATGCACGGCGGACTCGTCGCCGCAACTGCGGTCCATACGATGCTATTGCGACCGGACCGCGGGGAGCTTTGTGCACACTTCTATCGCGAGCGGCAGATGGAGACCGTGTCATCGCATGCCTCATGGTCGTCCGACTTTTATCGCAGGGTCGAACGTTTTGCGGAGCTTCCGTTTTGGGAGAAGAGAGTGCGTAGAAGCGAATACGAGCACGCGGAACAAAACCCGTTCGTGTCTTCGCTCGAGGGTACGTCGCTAACCTTAACGTCCAAGGTGAGGCTTTCGGCGAAAGCGGCATTGGTTGCGGAGGCCTGCATTGTGGGCGATGAAATCTGTTCACGGCCGGCGTTGTCGCACCCAAGCCTCGGTCGCCCTGTTGCGTTTGTAGAAGGTGTGGAACTCGGGCTGCTATTGGAGATGGTGGGTTGGAGTTCAGATCTGGGGCGCCTATTATTGCTCTGGTCGCATCGTGTTTCTCCCCACCAAGCGCTTCGTATCGCTACCTGGCTATTGACGAAACAAATCCTTGAACCAGTTTCCTAGAAAGCCGCCGGGACAGTGAGCTACAGAGTGGTTATTCGCAATCCCAGACGGAAGAGGTCGAGCCCCATGCCCACCCTATTTACAGCTCTCCGCACGCATCTTCCGGCCGCGAAGACACAAAAGAAAAAACCAATCCTTGAGCCCTTCGGCCTCGAGATGCTGGTCACAGCGAAGAAGCCGAGGAAAAAGCGGAAGGAGCACATCTACAGATTGTCTTTGACGGAGCGTTTTCAGCGGATTCACAGATCGCGGGCAACGCGGGAAATAATCGTTGTGGGTGGCGGATTTGCTGGTTTGTCAGCCGCCTATGAGCTATCTAGCGTCGGCTACAAGGTTACGGTCCTCGAGGCGCAGAACAGGGTCGGGGGCCGCGTGAAGACCCTGCGAAAGTTAATTCCTGGGCGAGTCGCGGAAGGCGGCGCTGAGCTTATCGGGAGCAATCATCATGCATGGCTGTCCTACCAGCATCAATTTCATCTTCATTTGACCGACGTACTGGAGCCTCCGAATTCTCCAGTGGTTCTCGCTGGCTGGAGACTCAGTAGCCCTGAGGCTGCGGTATTGGGAGCGGAGTTCTTGAAGGCCACGCGCATTCTTGACCGCGAGGCACGAAATATTAATGCGGACACTCCTTGGACTTCCCCGAAGGCTCGGTCCCTCGACCGATTGTCGCTCGAGACCAAGATCGGGCAGATACCTGTCTCAGAGCTCTGCAAGTTGGCGCTTAGGGAACAGCTTGAGACGGACAACGGGGTACCGGCCGAGCGCCAAAGCTATCTCGGGGTGCTGGCAATGATCAAAGGGGGAGGGTGCAAAAGCTACTGGGCGGACACCGAAGTCTATCGCTGCCGAGAAGGAAACGATGAGCTTGCCAAACAATTCAGAAAGAGGCTTCCAAAAGGAAGCGTTCGTTTCAATTCCATAGTGAGGAAGATCAATCTAAAAAAGCGGCCTGTGGAAGTGACCCTGACCGGCGGGGAAACCCTGACCGCTGACGACGTGCTGCTCGCGGCTCCTCCGAGTGTCTGGAAGAAAATCAAGATCACTCCGGCTCTTCCCGGCAGCTATCAAGGTCAGTTTGGAAAGAACGTGAAATTCTTGATGGACGTTGGGAAGAATTCGTGGAAGCCGTTATCCCCTGCACTGACGACGGATGGACCAGTCGATCTCACCTGGCAAGGAACGGATCAACAGCCGGGCCCGCGCGCGTCCCTGGTTTGCTTTTCGGGGTCCAAGGATGCAGAGACATGCAAGAAGTGGAAGAATCGACGAAAGGAATACCTAGCGAGAACGACTGCAGTATATCCGGGCATCATTCGTGGAATACGCTCCTCGAAGTTCATGGATTGGATCGGAAACAAATGGACAAGAGGTTCGTATTCTTTTCCGGCTCCGGGTGAAGTGACGACCACGGCTCCGCTCTTGCGTAAGCCGTTTGAAAAACACCTTCACTTTTCCGGGGAGCACACCTGTAACGCGTTTGTGGGCTACATGGAGGGTGCGCTTCAGTCGGGCTTGCGCGTGGCGGAGGCCTTGGCGAAGCGGGACAAGGTAATCGCCGGCGCGATCACGTCGCATCGAACTGGAAATTGACGGCTTCCCGAGCCAATTCTGCGAGTTCGGTGGCTTCTATGAGCCCAAAAACATCGTTCCAGTGCCTTGCGACGCTAATCATATAGCGCGTCCCGAATACCAATATCTCGCGAACAAGTAATCCTGTGCGAATCTCCAAGGTATTCCCTACCCGCTGCATAAGGACTCCTTGGGCTGTGCAGTGCGCCATCTGAGAGAGAAACCGATAGTCCTGTTCGTAGGTGTCGGCCCATCCCAACTGGCTTGCTAAGTCGCGGATTGTGCTGTCGCCCCACCAATTTCGAGACGTCCGTCCGTTGGCTCCAAGAATGAGGTGCTTGTGGGCTTTGTATTTCTCCTCCCACCAAGTTTTCTGATCGTCAGGGATATTGGCTTTCAGTCGAACCTCTGTTTGCAGCCAGAACCACGCGAGGTACTTCATCGCACGACCGTCACGATCCGCCACATCCTTGTTTAGATAGTCGGCTTGAAACGCAATCTCGAGCATCCGGCGCAAGATTGTCGCTCCGTCTTCGCCGTGTCCCTGGACACAGAGAAAGTAGAGAGACCCGTGGGATTTGAACTGCTGGACGAAGAGGATATCGAGGGCACGGGCGTAGGGAGGAGTGACATCGCGCTGAAGCGGTACAGCGCCTTCCAGCAGCTCATGGCTCTTTTTCCACAGCTCAAAGGAAGCGCGGTGGCGCTCGATCATTTGTGCCTTGAATTCGCCTGGTGTTAGCTCAGGCATTGGACTCCTCTGACAGGCATTAGTCCCAATCCGTTTTCCCGTCCGATCGCCGGGCACGTGTCTCTTCTTCGTTTTCGTCGAGATCGAGGAGCTGCTTTTCGTCGTCCCACCACAGCAACGATAGAACGCTCCCTTCTTTCAAACGTAGGGAGTGTTCTTTAATCCAATAACGATCCGCCCGAGGATGGTTGATCCAATGATCCGAACGAACGTCTGTTGGTCCGGCATTTTGACCTTGGTTACTGAAGAGCGAGGACGCCAAGGATCCTGGACCGGGTCGGGCAAGAGGCCATAAGCGTCTGTTCACTTCTGGACTGGCCACGAACCACTCTTTGTTCTGTGGGCTGTTGCAGATCAACATCGAAGGAAGTCCGCCATGCTCAACGAGGCGGATGGCGGTCGAGGTCAGACTCATTTTGAATTGTTCGCCGAGGAGGCGAACAGTGTCGAAGGTAACGGGCAAGCTGCGAGCGCGCGGTTCGAACATCGATAAGGGAAGGAGCAGGTCGCTCGCGAATCGGTTTGCGCGAGTTTCCGGATTGGCCGGCCACCACCCGCGCACGTAGCTTTGGTAGTCACAGTTGAACGCGATCTGGCCGCGATCGCACATCCAATGGCCGAGTTCATGGCCGCCCGAGAATCGTTGGCGGCCGCGCCAGGAATTCGCGTTGATGGTGATAAGGGCGCGGTCTCGGTATCCGATCAGACGAGCCTCGCAGCCGTAAAGCGGCTTATAACGAATGGTCGCCCCGCAGTATTCGGCGATGGCCTCGATATCGAGGTCTTCGGGTTCCCTTATCCCGAGATCGGCCAGAATTTGTTCCGGCTTCTGAATAATACCGAGCATTACCCTTCGTCGGAGGATCGCGGCACGTCGTTTAGAAAACCAAGCTCTGCGAGATCTTCGAGAGTACTCGTAACGTCTTCGTCGGTGAGGGTTTCAAATTCCCGATGCTGCGCCGTAAGGACGGCTCCAATCTCGGGATTACTTTCTAGAATCGCAGAGAGTTGTCGTTTGCGCTCTTCGGCCGTGGAGCCGATGGTTTTATTCTCATTTGGTCCGCATGCAGAACGCAGGCGGTATGCTTCACGCGCAGCTTCGAGCTTTCGCTGTTCAAACTTCTTGAGCGAAGCGTGAAGAACATTCTTGATTTCATCGGCAATTGCCCGCGGATTCTGTCCCGCTTCTCGTGCTTCATCGAGAAGTTGCTCGGGTGTATCTTCAGCGATTGAGTCGGCGAGTCCGTCGAAAATGCCGTCGATGCGGCGGCGCGCTTGGTCGTCACTGGACATGCGGCATTCCTTTTGGCCAACGCTCATCGATCCTTCGTCTGACCAGTCGCACTTCGGTTCGGTATTCCGTTGCATCGATATTAAGTGCTTCAATGATTTCCGGTCCTTTCATTCCAGCTTTCCATCCATCAAGGATCAAGGACGCCAGGTAGCGGTCTTTGAATAGGTTGGCAATCTCTGCGATCAGTTGGTCCTCCGTTTGGCACTCCTGCCTGATCAGCAGCTGCTCGGGGTCGAGCGACGTCGACGGGGTTTTCGCGAGTGCGCTCTTCTGTTCTTTGCCTGCGTCGGAAATCCGGATTTGATCGGTTTCTGAGATCTCCAAGACGCCGCCTTCGGCAGCCTTGCGTGCCCAGTTACTGGAAATGCTGCGCATCGCACCGATCAGGAAGCCAACGAGATCGACTCTGTCGGGGTACCAGCGGCGCCGCCCCACCTCCAGCAAAGAATTCATGGCTTCCGTGAGAAGGAGGTGAGCGTCACGATTGGAGGCGCCTTTCCCGATCCGACGAATTCGATTATCGGCATACCTTTCCAGTTTGACCATGTCTGCCTCGGTCAAGGACTGAATAGCGCGCCGGATATCTTCTAGACTAGCTTCAGGAGCTTGTAAAGGACCTTGTCCCGGGGGCTCTCGCATTGGATTCGAGCGTTCGTCAACGCCTCCCTTTAGGAATGCTCATACCGTCGATTTTTGGACATTGGCGTGAAATTGTTCGCCGTAACCGTCCAACTTAACCCGAAATGAGCATTCAACAGAGAGGGGCAAAATGCTCCTCCTAGGAGGAAATCATGACCGAAGCCGAAACGCAGGTAAAGAGTGGCGGGGAGGGCCTGGCAAATGAGCCCCACAAGCCGGAATTAGTCACGGTAACCGTGGACGGCAATGAGAAGCGGGTCCCGCGGGGAACGTATATCGTCTCTGCTTTCAAACAGTTAGTCGGAGTGGAGGCGTCACGGGAGTTGGACGAAGTTGTCCATGGCGAATTCAAGCCTCTGGACGACAACGCAAAGATTGATATCGAGCGACACGAGAAGTTTGTTTCCCACGTTCGAACGGGGAGCTCGTCCTAATGGTCGCGGCCGACCAGCTCCAGGAGCTTAGCGATGTATGCGGAGAAGTCCGGGAGCTGGCGGAGGGTGGGAAGGTCTACATTTATCTTTCGCGGCTGAAGCTGCCGAATGGCTGCGTGCCTTCCGAGGTTGAGGGTTTGCTCTGTATCCAGGAGCATAGCGGATACGCAACTCGCCTTTTTCTCTCGCAGCAGATCGGTGGACGAGGAGCCAACTGGTCGGTTCACCGGATTGTCGATCGAGCCTGGCATACCTGGTCGTGGAACAACGTCAGCGCGCAAATGCGTCCTGCAGCGATCCTGGCCGAACACTTGAGGGCGCTTCGATGAAGATACTGTTCAAAATCACCGCCAGCTTACTGAGCGACCTGAAAGAGCAGCTGACGCAGCCACACCCGTTTGCGGCCGAACGCGTGGGGTTCTTGCTGTGCCGGGTAGCTCTGATCGAGGGAGGGGGTCTCGTCATACTGGCGCATAGCCAGCATGACGTCTCGGATGCGGACTATATCGATGACCAAACGGTGGGCGCAATGATGGGACCTGCTGCCATTCGGAAAGCTCTTCAGGTCGCCTACAACCGCCAGGCATCGATGTTTCACGTTCATCTGCATGCGCACCACGGCCGGCCATCCTTCAGTCGGACCGACGAAAGGGAGACTGCGCGATTCGTCCCTGATTTTTGGAACGTACAACCGGATTTGCCGCACGGTGCGATTGTCTTCAGCGAAGACGGTGCCTATGGCAAGTGTTGGATTCCCGGACGGGAGGATTCCATGGACATTTCCCAATTCACCGTTGTGGGTATTCCAACGAGGAAACTATGAAAGAAGCGAATGGTTCGGAACTGAGACTCGATCGGCAGAATTTTCTTGGCAAGAACAGCGCTCTGGTATTGAAAGAATCCCGCGTGGCGGTTGTGGGCCTCGGAGGAGGAGGATCACACATTGCACAACAACTCAGTCATCTGGGCGTGGGCGAGTTTGTCCTCATCGACCCGGACATCGTGGAGGACACGAATCTTAATCGCCTAGTGGGTGCCACGCAGCAAGATGTCTTGAGCGGAGCAACGAAAGCGTCCGTTGCGGCGCGCGTCATCGCGGGTGTCAACCCCGCCGCACGAGCCTGGGCTGAAACAAAACAATGGCAGATGTGCGCAGTTGCGCTGCGGTCATGCGACATCATATTCGGTTGTGTAGATTCGATTGGCGAGCGCGCGCAACTAGAGACAACGGCCAGGCGTTACCTCATTCCTTACATCGATATCGGAATGGACGTGCACAAGGCAAAGAAAGGGTTTTTCCTTGGCGGCCAAGTCGCAGTTTCTTTGCCGGGAGGCCCTTGCCTCCGATGCATGGGAATCGTTAACGACCGCGCACTTGAAGTGGAGGCGCAACAGTACGGCGCTGCTGGTGGGCGCCCGCAGGTGGTTTGGCCGAATGGTCTTCTTGCTTCGCTTGCGGTTGGCTTTTTTGTACAGCTGATGAGTCCGTGGCATGACGTGCGGGACTTGCCGACCTTAGTAGAGTTTGATGGCAACTCACAATCAGTATTCCCCAGCAAGAAACTTCCTTATTTGGCGGGACGCTCCTGCCGTCATTTTGCCGGCCTGGAGGACTTGGGAGATCCGTTTTGGAGCTACCCTAGGAAGTGTCTCGTCGAATAGCGCGCCCAGTGCGAAGTGACCTGGTGATCTGGCCCGTGTCAAGGCAGCGCGTTGGCCAATAGTTTGCTTTGGTGCGAGTCTCCGGAGCACCGCACAGGCAGGGTTAAGGAGTTCGGATTCGCTGTTGATTCGATTGGCGTTTGGTCGGTCGCGGCGCCGCCGAGCTGCATGACGATTCGTCCAAGGCGCCGACGGCGAAGCATTTGCAATCCAACTCGCAGTCGAGACAGCTCCGCGCCTGTGAAAAGTTCTCGCTCGAGAATTTCGTCCACCATTTGGGTCGCGCTGTTTTCGTCGCCCTGATGACACAGCTGATGAGCCGATCGGAATAGGGTTCGCGGGTCATCACTGTCGATCGGAGGAATCAGGAGTGAACCGGCTTCTGAGGGCTCCAGCTTCAACACACCACCGCCGTAGCTCCTGCCCTCGAGCTCTGCGCACAATTGAGTCAAAGTCGAGAGAAAACCGACAGCAATGGATCGGGACTCGCGTTCCGAAACGGTTTTAAGCCATGTTAGACCGTGGATCGTATTCGTAGACGGTATTTGCGCAGTATTGATGACGAGTCGTGGGGCCACGCCAGACATGTATGTTAAAAAGGCGTCGGGCGCCGCGCTGATCCTGACTCTGTACCATGGCTCCCGAATCGAACATTTCAGACGCTCGTGAATTCCTTCTTTGATCCCTCGACGCAAATATGCCTTGACCGCGGTGTCGGTGGATACCCGCAAAGGGGGGCGAATGAGTAGGCAGGCAGAGTCGGCCTTACGTGCGTTCTTGAGAGACGTTTTGTCAAATACCAAGCCGCGCAGGAGTGAAGCACGGCTGAGGATGGGTGTTGCGTAATGTCGCGGAATGGACAGCTCTCGGAAGACGGAGGGCCGGACGACGAAAAAACGATTTGCCCCGGTAACTGCCCCAATTCGAATGGTGGCCTTCTCTCGGAGTCGATGACACCGCGTTGCCGCTTGATCGTAGATAGAGAGGATCTTTGAATCAAGGATAGCGCGGAGCCAGGAATCCTCATGGTCTGGAGACGCGAGGGGCTGGGTGCATCGGTCAAGCCCTTCTTCATCAAGGCGAATGGAAGCGCAGGAAGTAAGCCCGACACGAACCTCGGTCATCTTTTGACCGCGTTGTTCGGCGAACAGTAGGACACTCTCTTCTTCGGCCTCTGGAAAGATCCGTTCTTGAAGAAAGATTGCCGTTACCTTACCGAAAGCGTCTTTCAGCGATGCACGGACAACGGATGCATAATCCGCGTGTATTAGGGAACCGGGCAAAATGAGCGCGAGACGACCACCCGGGGCCACGAAGTCAATCGAATGCAACACGAAGTACGCCCAATAGCTTGCCATCGCGGAAAGACGTAAATCATTTTCCGTGAGCGCTCGCGCTGCGGCGCGCTGGAGCCGGTGGGGTATGGAATGGTGTTTCACATAGGGAGGATTTCCGACGACGGCGCTGAAGAGAGTTCGGAATTGCCGTGGACGCAGGGAAAGAAAATCCTCGAATAGGAACTGTTCCTCATGCGCACCTTGCTCCAGAATCGACGAAAGCCAAGTGCGAGCCGCTGGGTCACGGTCTGCTCCAAATACCTGCCGCGCGGCGCGCGGCGCGTGTAAGCTTCGCAAGCGGCTAACGGCAGCGCGCAGGAATGCGCAACCGCCGAAACTTGGATCCAGTACAGTTGCGCCAGGCTTGGTAACAGCCCATTGTGCGATGCTGTGCGCCAGGGCGTCTGGGGTATAGAAAATTCCATGACGGCGCCGCGTCTCCTTGTTCGGAATCGAATGGGCGGTAGACATCGAGTTGGGTTCCTCCAGACAAAACTGAGCCTACAATGCGGGCCGTGCAAAGCTGTGGACTTCTTCCATGTTCCGGTAAAGCTGCTCAATCAGTCTGCGACCTCGATGTAACGGTCGCTCATGGCTCGACCTCATCCATCCCCCAATAGCCGACGATACGCAAGTCCGAAGAAACGTCGGCCCATGGCGCGTGACCCCCAATGAGGAAAGCGCGTGACAATCCGTGATTGAAAACGCGGCAGCAGATTTCAGGAGAGTGAATACACCCGTGACAAGCACCGCGATGGTCTATGCACGAGGCGTCGTAAAGGCATTCGGTCGCTTCTGAGGACAAGGCTGCCAGAAACGCTGCCAGCTGATCGCGCGCAAGAGTCTCAATACCGCCAAGGCGAAACGTACTGGAGTTGTCGAAAACAACGGTTCCTAGTAACGGTAAGAAGATGTACTCACTAAGACTGGTGCGCTCGAGACCAGCGAAACGGCTCACGGCGCGCATCATCATGTGAGAAAGGCTATGGACCAGCCCAAAAACCAGTCGGCGGGCGCGTCGCAACCACACGTCGTCATAGTAGCGATCGACCGGCTCGAGAACGGTAAGGATGCGGGCAATTGGGGGGAGTTCGGGAAATGGTGGTTCAATTCCGTTCAAACGCAACCATCTCAAAACTCGTTCAGGGTCGAGCGAGAGAAAGATGCCTTCGTGCTCTCCTTCTCGAGCCAGGATCGGAACGGTCCCGACCACCTCTGGGCGACCGAGTCGCTGCGCTGCTGGCCTTTGCAGCGACGGAAACGCCCGAATCTGAGTTGGCAGGTTAGTGGCGGATAATTCCTCGTAGGTCGGCTCGAAGGATCGGCGAGTATAACCGAAAGTAGCGGTAATGACTGGGAGATCATCGACCACTAATAGCTCGCGGATGCCGAGGCGTGTTCGCGTTAGGTCAATTTGTTGTGCTAGAAGCTCACTCGAACCCGCCCCTAGTGCGGCGACGGCGAGTGCGGGACGAACCGATACGGTTTGCCGAAACGCTAAGCTCTCTAGGATGGACTTCTCTACATCCGGGCTCGAGGGAACGAATCGTTCGTCGACTGGCTCAGGGATCGGTGTGGCGGGAGCGCTCGCCGCCTGCGCAATCAAAGTACGGACACGTTCGGCTTCGTCGCGGTTGCCGGTTGCCTCGGCGACCTGGAGACGGCGCACAAGGGCACCCAGACCCTCGGCACTCCGTTGGTTTGTCGTCGGACGCTGTGCTGGGGAGAGCATCCTACGAAGAAGCGTTTGCTCTTCATCTGTTGTTGATGTAACGGTCGGGCGGTCGAGTCGAAGCATCGAAAGCGTTTGCGGGTAATAGGTATCACTTGCGCTGTATCGTGAGACGCGCATGGCAATTCGCGTCACGATGGTCGCAACCTGGTCCGGTGTGGGGGATTCTCCCGAAGACGGATTGCGCGGAGAAGCTTGGCGTCTCCGCATGGCTACCTGTAGGCAACGGCTGCAGCGCGCGGTGAGGCGCTCGACCACCTGCGTATCGCAGGTTTGGCAAACGATTCTCATGTCCCGAACACGCTCGGTTCGTAGAGGCATTACAAGAGCACCGGCCGTGCCGCATCTCTGGCACCGAATCGGGCGGTTGGTGGCTTCGATCGTCCCGTCCTCACGCCGACGAGTGGCCGGAAGCCATTCCGTGATCGGAACGAGTTGTCCGCAGCCGTGCACGAAAACGTAAGGAATCTGACGCAAGCCTTGACGACCGCATCCGGGACAGTGGAACTCGCCGCGAGTGAGACGCGCGATATCTCTTCGGGAGGGGAAGGAAAGGCGGGAACAGCTGGGACAGACCAATGCCGTGTGGAGCACCGTAGCCTCGATAGCCTGAGGCAGACCAATTGTGAATCGGGCTCGTTCTGTGCTGGGATCGGGAAAATTAGGATCTACGGTACCGCCCCTGCTCCTCCAGCGATCAAACAGTTGTGAGATTTCGTCCAGTACACTGGTACATTGATTTTCATCCCAAGCAGACGAGAGTCGGACACCACCGAGAATTACGATTGCGAGGCCATCGTCCCAGTCCACGGTTCGTTCGGGGAGATAGTTGAAAAGCAACTGAGAAACACCGCGTTGCATGACAAGACGGTGTTCTTGTTCAGGTGAGTCATCGCCTTCGCCCGCATTGTGCATGCCCCGAGGAGTTCCGGTCGCTGATGGGGCGCGCGTTCGTCTAGGCCTGGATCGGTCTTCAACCATTGATGAGCCTCTGGAGGATCGCCTGATCAACGGGATCTGTAGTTTCGATGAACGCAGGGTCGTCAACATCTCGCAAACTGCGCATTGCGCCCAAGTGTATGTTTAAAGATCGAGGCATTCCGCCTTGTCGGCGCTGCATATTGACGATGGAGCTGAATGCGTTACGAACCCTCGTCACTAAGCGTTCGCGATACCGGGGAGATGGGGCAGCATCTGTGCCATAGGCGCGATCCATCCAATCAAGGATTGCGGCATCCTCGAGTGACTGTGCACCGGCCCTCCCATAGCTGTCCTGGACGTTTTCGACAGTTGCCAGTGGTGTGCCGAGCTGTTGTGCGGCGCACCCCATGAGATAGCCACAGAGCAGCCCTGGGACAGTTCGTCCAAGTGCGGGCTCGGGCCAGCGATTAACCGCCGTCGGGTCAACGAGTCGATCCAAGTAATCATGGAATTTTCTAAAGCGGTCGAAGATGCTTCGGTCACGTTCGCTTTGTGGAGTTGCAATAAATAGGGATATCCCGGGAAATGTTCTACCAACGCGAGCTGACGCTTGGATATATTCGGCGACCAAACGCGTGAATCCGGCAAAAACGATGACGTTGAATCGGTCGACGTCAACCCCATGCCCAATGATGTTGGTTGTGACTAGTCCGCGGATGCGTTCAGCAGGGTTACCTAAGGGATTTGCCGTCCGTATGGCCTCCATCGCCGCAATCATTTCCGTGATTTCAACACCACCGTTGAACGTATCGACGATGAGATCTCCGTGGTTCGGGGCGAGGTCGCGCAACTCTCTCTTGACGCGCGATTCGATGGCTTCCGCGACTTGGTCGGAACCTTTGCGGGTCAGGACATAGGTTAGGGGCAACTCGTAGAGAAAAATTAAGCGGCGGAATTCCTCGGGCGACAATGCCGCCGTGCCATAGAGTGCTGCGGCTGCGGTGGGATTTTGTTCTGCCAATTCTCTGGCAGCTTGCAGCTCCAAGTACAAGAGTGAAAGCGCGCGGGTAACGGCGGGGGTATGCTTTCGTCCGACACCGAGAACGCCGACGAAGACACGGCCGATTCTCGCGGTGTTTTGGCGATAATAAAACGAATCATATGCCTCAGGTCCGGGACCCGGGAATTGTCTGGACCGCTGCAGATAAAGTTGCCACGCTTGTTGCTCGAAGTCCTTGATCGTTGCTGTGGCGGCGATAATTTTCCAAGGCCGGAAGCCTAGAGCGCGCGCGAGTTCCATGACCCCTGTTTCATAGTGAGCATCAAACGTCCCGAGCTCTTCGCACAACAGATGAAGCTCGTCTTGCACGAGAAGCGCCGGTGCGGGGTCGTGGAACGGTCCGTAAGAGACCGGCGAGTCGCCGCAACGTTCGGATCTCGTGCCGAGCGCAAAGTCGCCCGCGGCAGGACAAAGGCGCCGGTTCGTGCCACGAAAACTTGCGCCATGTCGAGGGCACAGGAGGTCAAAACGGCCAAAAAAGTTGGCGAAGCGCTGGTTCTGGCCCAGCTGGGCGAGTTTGTCCACAGTTGAAACGATGACCGTCGGGAGAAATCGATAGAGGTCGTCATCAACGATATAGACCGGAAGCCGTTCGGTCCCTCCGGGGCATTGTAGATTTGTGCATTGGTGCCCGACCAGCCTGAGTTCTGGGTCATAGTTGAGATTCACGCGCGAGGTGCAAAAAGGGCAGAGGAATACACGCTGCAGACGTTCATCGATGCCCCGAGAGAGAAATCGAGCATGCTGTTCGTTCGAGATGGTGTTGGGAGTTACACCACTGCCGACAAAATATCCCATGGAAAACCGAGCACCGCCGAGCCCTTCCCGCTGTCGGATGACTTCGGCCGCAGCGAGAGCGCGCGCGAGCCGCTGTAACTGTTGAAAAGTGAGCAGTCGGAGCGGAAAACGGACAAGCGCGGTTACTCCGACGTGCTTGCCGCGAAGACGGTCAAAGAACGCCTGCCACACAATTAAGCCTAGGAATGCTTCCGTTTTGCCGCCGCCCGCAGCGAACCACAGGATGTCTACAAACGAGCTGTCCTCGTTCTCGAGCTCAGCGTATTCGCGGGCTGCTAACCCCGGGAGTTGCGCCACTATGAAGACAATCTGAAACAGGCGCCAGGTTAGGTGCGGACCCGTTGCCACGCCCATCGCTTCGTTCATGAGCTCGAAGGCTCGCCGAATGAACGGAAAACGATCCTGGGCCAGGAGGTCAATGCCTCGGT
>Ga0210401_10000488_pt1 | contig 48544 bp, 43 predicted proteins | sample IncBWH32MmetaG_FD_150866 | JGI IMG/M metagenome (GOLD analysis project Ga0210401, IMG submission 150866) | Forest soil microbial communities from Barre Woods Harvard Forest LTER site, Petersham, Massachusetts, United States - Inc-BW-H-32-M | ecosystem: Environmental > Terrestrial > Soil >...
GCTCTGGGAGAGCACGTTCCCAACCGCGTCATGTTTAAGAATTTCATGCAGGCGGGCGCCGTCCAGGTCGTTCAAGTGGATTGCACCCGGGTGGCCGGAATTTCCGAATTTCTTACCGTCAGTCTCTTGGCACGCAAGTTTGGATTGCGCGTTGTGCCTCACGTCGGCGATATGGGACAGATTCATCCGCACCTCGTACTCTTCAATCACATTGCGATGGGACACGAGGCTTTGTTTCTGGAATGCATCCCCCATATGCAGGAGCACTTCGTTCATCCCGCCCGAATTGTGGATGGCGTTTATGTCACTCCACAAGTCCCTGGTTCATCTTCGGATTTCAAAGGCGTCGCGCCCGCAGCCCTCGTCAGGGCAGTGAGGTCATAGAAAAAACCTAAACAACAATTTCTTGCGGACGTACTGCTCGCTTCTCTTCCATCGAACGGTATTCGGCGAAAACAATCTGAAGCGTACGCAGATTGTCGCGCCCATTTGTTTCCGGCGCAGAGTTATCTTCAATCGCACACATGAGCGACGCCATCGGACCTACAAAGGCATCCGGAATCCACATGCTATCGAGGCGGGCGGAGAACCAGTAACCCGGGTTGCGTTTGGACATGAATTCCAGAGTATCCGGACGCCCTTTGGGATAGTTGTACATCAATCCGATTGTGCCTTTGATCACGCCCTCGGTTCCTTCGAGCCGGAAGATCGCGTAGGGATCATCTTGCCAGGTGGAATGGCAGGCATCGATCAATACCTGGAGACCGGAGTTATATTCCCAAACGCTGAGGGTTTTGGTTTCGGCTTTGGTGGTTTCGCTGGGCCCGCGGCTGCCGCTGGTGAAAACGTACTCCGGCTCTCCTAGTAGATAACGCAGCGAGTCAATGTAGTGAATACTGTGAAACATGATTTCCAGATGCTTGCCTTGATAAATCCAGGGCCACAGACTCCAGTCAGTTTTGCAGTGGACCTGGATGGTGGCATAAGTCGGCGTTCCCAGCCAGCCATCGTCAATCAGCAAGCGCGCACAGCGGATCCCGGCGTCCCAGCGCATTTGCTGATTCACCGCCAGACTGACGCCGGCTTTCTCAGCCAGTTCCACGCTTCGCACGGCTTTGGCATATTCGTCAGCAAGCGGCTTCTGGCAGAGTAGATGTTTCCCTGCAGCGGTAGCTTGCTCAATGATCTCAACTTGAACCGACGGATACACCGCGACGTCTGCAATTTCAACACTCTTGTCGCCGAGTAGCTCGTCGAGGCTGTTATAGACCTTTGGAATCCCATGCTCCCGGGCGGTCCGCCGCGCCTGGTCCAGGTTCTTGTCGGTGACGCCAACCACGTTGAAGCCAGCCTTTTTGTAGGCGGGCAAATGTGCGTAGTTCACGATTCCGCCGGCGCCGACGATGGCAATTCCATGATCCATGCGGAGAGGGAGTTTGGGCTTATAGTCGAGATGAGGAAAAATATCGGGCATCTTCAGAGTCTCTATCAAGCGCATCCTAATTGGGAGCTAAGTCGAAAAATCTGTTTACGCTTCTCGCCAATGCGATGTCTAGTGTTTTATGCGATTGGTGCGTTCGGTTTCACCCTTTAAAACTTAATTGCGTTGACTTTCGATCGCTCATCTTGACTCTAGCACGCGGCAGTGATTCTCTAGACAGCGCATGAAACTGATACGGATTGGCCAACCAGGAGAAGAAAAACCGGGCGTTCTTCTCAAAGATGGGAGCCGGATAGACGTCTCCTCATTCGGATCGGATTACAACGAAGAGTTCTTTGAGAATGGCGGGTTGGCCGCGTTGGAGCATTGGCTGGCGCAGAATGGCTCCCCTGCGCCACGGAGGGATGCATCAGTGCGACTCGGTGCGCCGATCTGCCGCCCCAGCAAGATCGTTTGCATCGGACTCAATTTTCACGACCACGCGATCGAAAGTAAAATGGAAATCCCGCGCGAGCCGGTTATTTTCTGTAAGGCTACAAGCTCTTTGGTCGGTCCGGACGACGACCTCGTAATTCCGCGGAATGGGGAAAAGGTAGACTGGGAGGTGGAACTGGCGGTGATCATAGGAAAACGTGCCAAGTACGTTCCGGTGGAGCACGCTCTCGAGTACGTGGCCGGCTACTGCCTTCATAACGATTACTCGGAGCGCAGCTTTCAGTTGGAGCGCGGAGGTCAATGGGTAAAGGGCAAGAGCGCGGACACTTTTGCTCCCCTGGGACCGTTCCTTGCCACCCGCGAAGAAATCCCGGACCCGGGCCGGTTGGGGATGTGGTTGAAGGTGAATGGCGAATTTCGACAAAACAGCAGTACTGCGCAAATGATTTTCAGTGTGCCGGCGCTGGTGAGTTACGTCAGCGAATTTATGACCTTGCTTCCCGGAGATGTGATCAGCACGGGGACGCCGGCGGGAGTTGCCTTGGGAATGCGTCCGCCGCGCTACCTGAAACCTGGCGACTTCGTCCAACTTGGCATTGATGGTTTGGGAGAATCTCGTCAAAAGATCACGGCCTGGGAGTCATAAATGCCGCGTGAGACTTCGCCGGCTGTGGCTCGAGTTCTCCCGGTTATTTTCGTTTTACTGGCAATCGCTGCTCTCGCGGCCCTTCTTGCGGCGCAGATGCCCAATTCCACGAAGACTAGCAAAAACGCAGTCCAACCCGGCCCGGTACATTTTGAGGACATTGCCTCTCAAGTCGGACTGAGCGCGCTGAACGTTTATGGCGACGACAAACACAAAGAGTTCATCATCGAGACAACGGGAAATGGCGCGATCATTTTCGACTATGACAACGATGGCTGGCCCGATATCTTTCTTCCCAACGGCTCGACAGTAGGTGGCTTTCCCAAAGGCGAGGAACCTACTGGGCATCTCTATCACAACAACCAGAACGGAACCTTCACGGACGTTACTGCGAGAGCCGGACTCGCGCGTCCGGGATGGGGACAGGGTGGATGCGTAGTCGACTACGATAACGATGGCAACCTCGATCTACTGGTCACCTATTGGGGCCAGACCGTCCTTTATCACAACAACGGAAACGGAACTTTCACCGACGTCACCGAAAAAGCCGGCCTGAAAACTGCGCGAGCCGAGTGGAACACGGGCTGCAGCTTTGTCGATTACGACCACGACGGCAGAGTAGATCTCTTCATCGTGCGCTATGTAGATTTCAGCTACGACTCGGTGCCGCGGCCGGGGCAAGGAGAGTGGTGTCAGTGGAAAGGATTGAACGTGATGTGCGGGCCCCGCGGCTTGAAGACGAGTGTCAATGCGCTTTATCACAACAACGGAGACGGGACCTTCAGCGATGTCTCGGAAAAATCCGGCATCACCAAAGCGACTGGCTGCTATGGTTTCACTTCATTGACGGCTGATTTTGACCATGATGGCTGGCCCGATATCTATGTGGCTTGTGATTCCACGGCCAGCCTGCTCTATCACAACAACCGCGATGGAACATTTACCGACATTGGCAAGAAGACGGGCGTGGCATACAACGAAGATGGCGCCATGCAGGCAGGCATGGGCTTGTCGGCCGACGACTACGCGCACAATGGCTTTCAGAGCATCGTCAAGACCAACTTCAGCGACGACACGCCGACGCTTTATCTCAACCGCGGCGATAACGGCTTCGACGACGTCACTTACAGCGCCGGGCTGGGAATGATCAAGAAGTGGTTGGGATGGGGAGTGCAGTTCTACGATTTCGACAACAGCGGCTGGCCGGGAATCCTGATTGGTAACGGGCACGTGTATCCAGAGGTGGATGGCAAGGGACTGGGCACAAGTTATCGTGAGCCCAAAGTGGCTTACTACAACTTGCACAACGGAACCTTCGCTAACATCACTGCGGATGCCGGACCGGTTCTGAGCCAGATGCACGCTGCTCGCGGAATGGCGCTGGGTGATCTGTTCAACGATGGAAGGGAAGAGGCGCTGGTGAACAACATGAATGAGCCGCCGTCGCTCTATTACAACATTGGGCCGGTGGGAAACTTCATCAACCTGCAACTAATCGGGGGCAAATCCAATCGCGCCGCTCTGGGTACAGCGGTCACGCTGGTTCAGGGCGCGGACCAGCGCGAAAGGGAAGTGCGGAGCGGAGACGGGTACATCTCGCAAAGCGACTTGCGACTCCACTTCGGATTAGGCAAGGCGCTCAAGGCAGAGAAAATTGTGATCCGCTGGCCCAGCGGGCTGGTCGAAACTCTGCGTGATCTGCCGGCAAATCAATACTACGTGGTGCGTGAAGGTGAGGGCATCGATTCGAAACGGACCCACGGGGTTAGCAAAGTACAAATCGGAGTTTCTCGTTCTGATGCCAAGTAATTCGCCCCGGAGGCTCAGGCTTCACACGGCATTGCCGATCGAGATTACTACGATCGCGAGAAAAAGGATCCCGACGCCGGTCCAGCAGTATGCCAATGTGCGACGGCTGGAGCCTTTCCACTCTCCGGTCATCGCTCCCCAGAAAAGGCCCGCAATAATATCCACGATCATGAACATGGGCCAGCCGAGAATGCCGCCGAGAGACCCGAGTGAAGCCGCACCCATTCCGTAGAGAACTATGCCGCCAAACCAAAGCAGGCCAGTGGAGAAACCCAGTAGCCAGTTCTGCGGCGAACCTGCTTTCCCGTAGGCAGCCCAGGTTCGGTTCTTCTGCAGCAGGTAAATGCAATAGAGCAGATTTGTGACAAAACCCGCACTAACAGCCAGCGCCCAAATAGGATTCGCAGCCATACTCACGCTTGCGCCGGCGTCCAGAGCGCGCATTCGAAGCTCATCTCCGAATAGGAAACTGAAGTTGAGCATCGACGAGAAAACTCCGGAGAAAATACAGATGATCAGGCCCAGCGTGAACCCGGAACCTGCCGACTGCCCCGTTCCCAGGTCCCGTTCCCTCTGCTTTCCGGCGAGGGCAAGAAAAACCAGACCGACAGCCATAACTACTGTTCCAGCGATCAATGCCAGCCCGCGTTTAGCGAAGAGCTCTTCGGGATGCAGAACCGCAAGCGGCAGCAGCGAGCCGAAGGAGGCTGTGATGCCAAGGATCAGAGCGAACCCCAGCGCCAGTCCAACACGACTGATCCCCTGTCCGAACAAAGTAGCTCCGAATCCCCATGCGAATCCGAATATGGCGACCTTGAGCAGGGTGGATTCTGACACTCCTTGAAGCACGCTGGATAAGTGCGGCACTGTGCTCAGAGCGATGATCCACGGAAAAATCACTAGGCCAGAGAGCGCGAAGATCAGCCAACTATTCTCCCAATGCCACTCCGGCATCCGTTTCATGGGCGCGGCGAAACTGCCCTGCAGAATGCCTGCGAGAGTAACAATGGCGATTCCCCACACAACTTGGTGCACTAAACCCTCCAAAGACTCAGGTCTCGCCCGCGCTGGCGGACGGTACGCAACGGCCAAGCAAGAGTTGGCAGAGATGCACTATTCTCGTACGTTACGTCAAGTGAAAAATCACAGCGCGACGATATGCCATTGCTGATGAGGACCGTTTTGAGCTAGAGTTCGCCGTGATGTGCAAGCGCTTCCTGCCAGCGTGTGCCCTGGGAATACTGTTTCTCGCAACTATCTCATCGCCGGCTCAAGACATCGATTCAAATCCGTCGGTGGAAAATCGTAATCCCGCTACAGTGGCTGACCAGATTCTAGATCCAGCGGAGCGCCGTGACTTTCTGGTTCTCTTTCAGCCGGCCGCGCCGGCAGAAATGCTCAAGCGAGCAAAGACTTTTCTGAGCGACTATCCTCAGTCCGCGTTTCTGTTCCAAGCTTACGATATCGCCGCCCGAAGCAGTTTTGACTCGCAAGATTACAAGAACGGCCTGGATTACGCGAATAAGTCACTGAAGCTACTCCCGGAGAATCCGCTGCTTCTGACTGCGGTGGCGGATGTTGAAGCGCGGGAGCATCAAAACGATGCTGCCGTCTCGCACGCCCGGGATGCGATCGAATATCTAGATCGTTTTGCCCGTCCTGGTTCCGTCGCGGCTGACCAGTGGCCGGATTTGCAGCGTCAGGCGAAAGCATCGGCCTATTTCGCCATGGGCCGCGCTTTTCTCGCCCAAGCACTGGATGACGCGGCCGGTGCGAACCGCAACACGTTCCTGCAGCAATCAGAAGCAGCGATGGAAAAAGCTGAAGGACTTAGCTCAGACGATGCGGAGATTCGGTATCTGCTGGGCCTCATACGGTTATCCTCTGGCAAATTGCTGCCGGCCGCAGGAGATTTCTCGGCGGTTTACAAGGGAAACAGTGACTTCGCACCCAAAGCGCTTGCCCAACTACAAATTATCCATAAGCTGCTTCACAAGAATTCCACGACGAGCTTTGAAGCCTTTTTGGAGCAAGTCGGAGACCAGCACGTCACAATCCAGCAGCCATCGCCCTTACAAACTACTTTTCCAGTGCGTTCGGTTTCGGCTTATGCGGGTTCCGACGCGTGCCAAGGCTGTCACAACGAAATCTATCAGGCGTGGTCTCACAGCGGCATGTCGAAGATGTTGCGGCCGTACCAGGCACAAAATGTCATCGGTGATTTTCAGACGAACAATGAATTCTACGCGGGCGACGAGTTCGACTATCGCAACGGAAAGCTTGAGGTCTTGCGCAGTAAGAACCGCAGCATATTTGCGCGCATGGTGGTTCGGAGCCACCGCCATTTTTTTGACATCAGGCAGTCTGACGGCCAATGGCACTCGTATCCCGTCGACTACACCATCGGATCCAAGTTCCAGCAAGCATATGCGACCAAACTGCCCAATGGCGAGATCCATGTCTTTCCGGTGCAGTACAACTGCATGTACAAGCAATGGGTCAACTTTTGGCAGGTTATCGATTCGCCGGGAAGCGAGCGTTCGAATCCTCGTTCCTGGGAGAAACTGAATAGCTCGACCAGCTATCAGGCGATTTGCGCCGTCTGCCACACCAGTCAGTTGCGGAACATCAAGGCCGGAGGGTTTGAGGCGCAAAACCTGGAGTTTCAGGAGCCAGGAATTAATTGCGAAAGTTGTCATGGGCCGTCGGCTCAGCACATCGCAGAAGTGACCCAAAGCGAGTTTTATCTGTCAAAACATCCGCTCGATCCTCCGGTTAATTTTCACAAAGTCGGCGCCCGCGATTTTGTTGAAATCTGTTCGCAGTGTCACATGCAGTCCGCACTTCGCATCTCGGGACGGCACGGAGAACTGAACTATTCTCCCAGCGGCGAGTTTTTCATTCGCAATCAGAGCATCCCTTTTGGTGAGTTCTCCCGCAAAGGCTTCTACAAGGACGGCAGATTCCGCCAGACCACTTTCATTGTCGAAGCGCTAGAGCGCTCGCAGTGTTTCAAGAAAGGGCAGGCGAGCTGCGGGAATTGCCATGATCCGCATGGTCACGGTTCGAGCGGCGACGACTCAAGGTCCAATCCAACTTCATTGAAATTCCCCGGCCAGCCGGATCGTGCGTGTATCGATTGTCATCAGCCATTCCTGGATGCGTCCAGGCTGGCTGCCCACACCCATCACCGCGCGGATTCCGAAGGCAGCCGCTGCGTCTCTTGCCACATGCCACGAATCATGGACGCGTTGCTATTCCGCGCCCGAACCCACCAAATCGATGACATTCCAGATGCTGACATGACTCTGCGCTTTGGGCAGGAAGAAAGCCCCAACGCTTGCTTGCTATGCCATGCGGAAAAAAATCCGCAGTGGGTGAAGCAAGAGTTGCTGTCCTGGATGCCGGCCGCTCCCAAACGATGAATATGAATGATTTCGTGTTCTTGCGGCGGAGCAGAAATCGGCACTTTGGTTTTTATCTCAGCGCAATTCTTGCTTTTATCATCACCACACGGGGTCAGGAAGGACCAGTCCGTTCAACCCCGCCGGTCAATCGCTCAGGCAATGGATACGTCGGATCGAAGGCCTGCGCGCAATGTCATCAATCCATCTACGACTCTTATTCGAAAACTGACATGGGTCGTTCCATGTCCACCATCACCCCGTCTCTGCTGGAAAGGATTTCAACATCGGCCTCGTTGTTCGATGCTCGCTCCCAACGTCATTTTGAAACTTCTGTTCGCAACAACGAGCTCTTCCAAGCAGAATTTGCGACTGCGCCCGATGGAAAAGAAATCTTCCGCGATACGCACAAAGTGGAGTGGATCATCGGCTCGGGAGCAAACGGCTTCGGCGCGATTGTTAGACGTGGAAATTATCTCTTTGAGGCTCCGCTTTCGTTCTATGCAAAGACCAACGGCTGGGCTTTGTCGCCCGGATACGAGTTTGCCGATTATGGCTTCAGCCGTCCCGTTCTAGCGGGTTGCATCGTATGCCATAGCGGCAGGCCACAGCCAGTCGCAGACGGGAACGGGCTTTTTCGCGATCCTCCGTTTGAGGAATTGGCGATAGGTTGCGAGAACTGCCATGGGCCCGGGGAAACGCACGTGGTTGAGATGCAAATCGATCCCTCACAAGGAGCCGGACACTCCATCGTGAATCCGGCAAAACTCACGCCCTGGCTCGCCGATAATATTTGCATGTCATGCCATCAGGCTGGCGACGCGCGAATTTTAAAATCTGGTAAAGACTACAGTCAGTTTCGTCCCGGTTCAGCTTTAGATGACACGCTAAGTATCTTCATGGTTCCTCTTCGCCGCGAGTCCACTCCGCGTGATGATCTGCTGCAGCATTACCTGTCCATGTTGCTCAGCAAGTGTTATCGGGGAAGCCGCGGCCGTCTGGCTTGTATCGGTTGTCATGATCCTCACGTGGAGCCGTCAGCACAGGAAGCGCCTGCCTATTTCCGCCAGAAGTGTCTGGCATGCCATACCGAGAAGAGTTGTGCTTTGCCTCTCGCCATTCGTCAGCACAAGGTTCCGGCCGACGACTGCGCCGGATGTCACATGCCGAAGCGTGACGTAAAGGTCATCTCACATTCAGTTCTCACCAACCATCGCATCGTAGCCCAAGCTGAGGAGCAATTTCCCGATGCGGCTTTCCACATGACCACGCCTTCACTGCCAGATTTGGTCCATCTCGACCTCCCGCCAGGGCGAGATGACTCAACGTTGGATCCGCTCACTCTGCTGCAAGCGTACGGTCAGATCATGCTCTCGCATCCTGAGTATCGCGAACGTTATTGGGCCTTGGGAAGGAAGCTGCAGACTGTTGAACCCGACAACGTCTTTGTGCTTGAAGCGCTGGCCGATTCTGCGCTGCAACAAAAAAACCCGGAAGGAGTGGCGGCGGCTATCCGCTATCTCGATCGCGCCACGCGTGGGGAAAACAAGAATCCGGAGGACTTTGAGCAATTGGCCAACCTGCTCATCGCAACTGGACGCACAAAGGAAGCTATCACTGCATTGCAGCGTGGCATTGACCTTATTCCGTACGACGCAGAGCTGTACCGCTTGCTGGGAAAAAGTTATCTCTCGCAGAATCAAAGTGCCGAAGCGTCCGCCATCCTAAAAAAGGCGGTTAAGATTTTTCCCGGAGATGAAGTAATTCGGAAACTCTTGAAAGAGTGCGGATCCACGAAAACGAGTGCTCCAGCGCCGTAAGCCTGTCACGTTGTCACCCCGAGCGGAGCGAAGGGATCTGGCAGTTCTCAGGAAGTAACGGACGAAGTTTCTCTGCGAGAAGCTGCAGCCACGGGTTCGTTTCGGGGAAAGCCCATGGCGGCCGAGATTTCTGCGGCGGCCTTAATAACCGCCTGCGCGATGGTTGCGACCTGGCTGGGAGCAACTCTCGTCACCGGCCCGGAGACGCTTATGGCGGCTATTGCATGCTGCCCCGCACCTAGAATCGGCGCGCTCACACAGCGTGCTCCCAGAGTGGTTTCCTCATCATCGACCGCGTAGCCCTGCTGCCGGATCTTCTCCAGTTCCTGCCGCAACTGCACCAGGTTCATGATCGTCTTCGGCGTCAGTGGCTGGAATGTAACGCCGCCGAGAATGTCCTCTATCTGTTCCTCGGGCAAGAACGCGGCAAGCGCTTTTCCCAGAGCAGTCGCGTGCAATTGACGACGCGTGCCCACGCGCGAAGATAGCCGGAATTCGTGCGGGCTTTCCAGCACGTCCACGTAGAGCACGGTGGCTTGATCCAGAACCGCAAGATTCACTGTTTCTCGCGTGGACTTCCATAGTTCCCACAAGATCGGCTGCGCTGCAGCCTGCAACGTGGCACGGTGATTCACGCGGGCCGCCATCTGTGCCAACCTCGGTCCGATCAAGTACACGCCAGACTCGGTGTGCATGAGATAGCCATCCCGCTCCAGATGCTTCAGAAAGCGGTGGGCAGTGCTCTTATTGATCCTGGTCAGTTGACAGATGGACTTGAGCGGCAGCCCCGAAGGCGCCCCTTGAATGGCCTCCAGGATTTGAAAAACCTTGGAGATAACGCCAACCGGAGCAGGACCTTTTTTTTTCGGATGTCGCATGCAACTCCTTAGCAAAAATGCAGATTCCGGATTGCCGGGGCATCAAGCCAAAGCTAGCGAGTCAGCAGACCAGTTGTTCCATCAGATGAAACTGTCCTACCTAAACCGCACCTTAACGGATCAAATGGTACCACTGAATGAAACAAAGTTCAACTATATGAAATTTTTTGATTGACAACATTCGTTCAGCAGTGCTAAACAACGCACTCGATGTAGGGTTCTCCGTTGGCTGCTCGGGGCCAGCGCAAAATTTCCTTGGTTACACACAGAAAAATTCGCTCTATCTGGGCTGATCTACGAGGTGTGAAGCCAGGACTGAGCCGCTAGATTCGCGAGGAGGAACTGCGACGATGACACGCCCAAGTTTCGCCAGGATTTCAAGCCGGTCGTACCTGACTTTCGTTCTGTTGCTTTGTTTGGGATTCACCGTATTCTCCCCAACGAATGCCGACGCGCAGGTCAATGCCTCCATAAAGGGAACGGTGAGCGACGCAACCGGAGCACTAATTTCCGGCGCTTCTGTTGTCCTGCGCAACACGGATACGAATCTGAGCCGAGCCACAACGACCAACGATGCTGGCTACTACTCTATCCCGGATGTTCTGACTGGGAACTACGAATTAAAAGTCAGCAAGCAGGGTTTCCGCACCGCTGTGCAGTCGGGCATTACCTTGGGGGTCAACCAAACCGCTGTCTTCGACCTAAGCCTGCCGACGGGTTCCACGACGGAAACCGTCTCCGTGCAAGCTTCGGCTGTTGCTTTGGAGACGGCCACGTCGGAGCTGGGAGTTGCCGTGACGCGGCGAGAAGTGAACGATCTGCCGCTGAATGGACGAAACTTCACCCAAATCCTGAACCTGACGCCGGGCGTGAGCACAGTCAACGTGGCCCAGAACGCACCTTCCGCGGGTGGCATCTGGTCGAATCCAGTTGGGACGTCTTCCTATCCGTCGGTGAATGGGCAGTCCAATCGCAGCAACTTATTTTTACTGGACGGTGTAAATAACCAAGGCTCGTTCGGCAGCACCTATGCCGTCGCCCCGATTGTCGACGATATACAAGAGTTTAAAGTTCAATCGCACAATGATGACGCCTCGTTTGGCGGTGTGCTGGGCGGCGTGGTCAACGTGGTAACGAAATCCGGTACGACTCAGTATCACGGCGCGGCTTGGGAATTTCTTCGCAACACGACTTTCGATGCCGCCAATCCGTTCCTGAATAAGGTGACCCCATTCCAACAGAACCAGTTCGGAGCTTCCTTCGGCGGGCCGCTTTGGTTGCCAGGTCAGCACGGACAGAAAAAAACTTTCTTTTATCTGAGCTACGAAGGCTACCGGAATCACACCGCTGCTTCCAATTTCTACAACACACCCACCAGCCAACAATTGGCTGGAGACCTGACCAGCACCGTCGGCACCGGGCAAATTTACAATCCCTTCAGCGGCCAGGCTTTCATGTGCGACGGTGCAGGCAATCCTCTACCGGCGCCTGGCAACGTTCAGGGAGCCGGCGTACCGTGCAACAAGATTCCTTCCACCATGATTAACCAGAACATGGTTACGTACGCGCAAACCTTGTTCCCTGCCCCGAACCTCACAGGCAACTCAAAGTTTAATGGCCTGGATACAACCAAGAGCATCACCCGGCAGGACACCGGCAGCGGACGGCTGGATCACCAGTTCGGCCAGCACGACGACGTCTGGGCTCGTTATACCAGCTTCCGGCAGCCCGCCAGCGGATCAGGCGGTTTTGCTGGATTGTTCCATAACCAGGTAACCGATGGGTACAACGTAGCCGTTCACTACACCCACTTGTTCTCCGGGACCACACTAGCTGAATTCCATTTCGGACGGACCAGCGTGAATATCGATCAAGGCTCCAACTTTACCAATGCCTCGCCTAGCTTCGGGACGCAGGTGGGATTTTCTCCGAACTTCGCGGGGAATTTCAAGGGTGGTATTTCGATGATCCCGCAAATTGTGATCAAGGATTACATCGGCAACTCCAACCCCAGTGCGCACGGGGCCGCGCAGGTTGACGACACTCACGTATCGGACATCTGGGAATACGGAGGTGACTTCACAAAAACAATCGGGCGCCACACCTTCAAAGCAGGGCTGAATTTCGCGAGCAATAACTCCAATGCCCTGTACCTGAACTCAAGTGTCCAGTTTGCTGCTGCAAATACGGAGAACCCATCGACCCTCACGGGCGGCAACGCCTTAGCATCGTTCCTTTTGGGTATTCCGAACAATGCCTCACGGCGCAATGTGATTGAAACCGAGCATGGTGGCTGGGTTGACGGATTCTATGTGATGGATCAGTGGAAGGTGACCAGCAAACTGAATGTGAATTTCGGCTTGCGGTATGACATCACGTTCATGCCTATTTATGGGGACAACAAGAATGCCAACAATTTTGTCGGCGACATGAATTTCACCAACGGAACCTACATTCTGGCCAGGAACGCTCCGTCGTGCGCACAGACAAATGCCGCTCCATGCATACCTGGTGGCGTCCTCCCCGCACACGTGGTCGTAACGCCACTTGGTGGCACCGCGATTTTCCACACCGACTACAACGACATACAGCCGCGAGTCGGTGTTGCGTATCAGGTGCGGCCGAATCTGGTACTGCGTGCGGCGTATGGGAGATTCTTTGATAATTGGGCAGCAATTACTCAAACCGCGCAAAACTACGAGGGCACCTGGCCGAGCCTGGACCAACTTGGAGCCAGCAATCTTAACCCGGTGACCACCGGGCCCCCAACCGTGTCATTCGGGGATCCCTTCAATCTCGGCAGTGGAAAGCCCGTCACCACCGGGACTCCCTTCAACCAGTCAACCTGGTTTGCGGATCCGTATTTGAAGAGACCTTATGCCGATCAATGGAACTTCGGCATCCAGGATCAACTGACCTCCAGCACCGTGCTGACGATGAACTATGTCGGTTCGGTTGGTAGGCGTCTGGATGTCGGAGGAGCGTATAACACTGCCACGGTCGCTGGCGGAAATGCTAATACCGCCTGCGCCCCCTTTGACCCGGCGAACCCGAAGGCAACCAACTGCGGCGCGCCTTTTCCCTATATCGGGCCCACCGCCTATGATCGCGGCACGGGGAAGAGCTCCTACAACGCGCTGCAGGCCTCGTTGAACGGCAGGCAACATGGCCTTGCGTATCTGATTTCGTATACCTGGTCGAAGAGCTTAGATCTCGGCTGTTCTGGTTTCTACGGAGTGGAAGGTTGCTCCACTCAAAATCCCTATAACCTGCAGGCTGACAAGGGTCCTTCCGCTATCGACCTTCCGCAAATCTTCTCCGCCGCGTGGGTTTATGCCTTGCCGTTTGGCAAGGGCGGGAAAATGTCTTCCGGCAACTCGGTTGTGGATGCGGTGATTGGCGGCTGGAACCTCAACGGTATTCTCTCACTCAATTCAGGAACTCCCTTCGATGTGGGAAGCAGCAAGGATATCGCACAAACCGGCAATTTCAACTTCGGCAATGGATATGGCTACGAGCGAGCCAATGTAGTTGGCAGCCTCTATCCTGGCAATAAGGGCCCCAGTGAATGGATTAACATCGCATCTTTTCAAAAGCCCCTTAAGGGTACGTTTGGGGACTTGGGCCGGGATTCTCTTCGGTCTGACTGGTACAAGAATCTGGATCTCTCGGTCTTCCGGCAATTCCCCATTACAGAACGATTCCGACTGGAATTCCGCTTCGAGGCGTTCAACGTGACGAATACGCCCGTGTGGGCGATTCCGGTCACGAGTTTGGAAAATAAAAACTTCGGGGTGGTCACCAGTACCGCGAATGTACCTCGACAATTGCAGTTCGGACTCAAGCTTTACTTCTGAGTGCTGCCGACAACGGCACTCGAATGTGGATCATATTGCGGCGGGCGTGCTCAGCTGGCAGAAAGGCGAAAGCGCCCGCCCAAACTTTCTGGAGCCGATCGCGTGTGCGTCTTTTGAACGGCAGGATGACTCTAAGCGTTGCTACACTTATACGAGCACAAGATTGTTTGACTAGTGCACAGCGACGAACCGGAGGACGAAGTTGTCCGGTCGTCGGAGTGACCGGAAGCCTGAAGGCCACTGGAGATGTTGGCGGCTAGGACAGATCGAGCTCGACCTGGACGTGGTTTGCTCTTGCCGCTGAGTGTCCTGATGACACTGGCAGGTACGCTGTTCTTAGCTGCACAGAATTCTCCACCGGGCCAAGCAACGCCGGTAGCTCACGCACTTGTCTTGCCCAAGTCGTGTCTGGGGCAAACCCATCCTTCCGAGAAGATTACGACGCTGTTGGAAGCCATTCACGACCATCCCACGGCCGGGGCTTACAACACCCTAGGGGTTTTGTACGCGCAAGCGGATCGCGTCAGCTGTGCTATTCCAGCTTTTGAAGCCTCCCTCAGCCTGGAGCAGCAAAACTGGGAGGCCCACTACAATCTTGCGCTGGCGCTTCTCCGTAAGGGCAATCGAGCCCGCACTGTCGCCGAGTTGCAGACCGCGATTCAACAAAAGCCGGATTCAGTAGCTGCGCATTTTGCCTTGGGAAATGTGCGGCAAGCCGACGGCAAGTGGGAGGAAGCTGCACAGGAGTTCAACGCTGTACTGACGGTTGATCCGCACTTCGTTCCCGCCTCGGTAGCCCTCGGACAAGTCCTGATGAGCCAGGGAAAGCCAGCTGCAGCGATTGCTTGTCTAGAAAAAGCTCTGGGTCTGTCACCACCGCTCGATCAAGTAGAAACCCTGCAGGTCGCGCGCGCCCTGGCTTACAGCCAAAGCGGTGAAATGGACAAAGCGGTGGGCATCCTCAAGAATTTCGTCGCTGCGCATCCAGACTCCGCCGACGCTCACTTCAATCTTGGTCTGCTCTATTTTCAGAAAGGCCAGCCGGCTGACGTGGAAGCTGCAGTTGCCGAATACCGCGCGGCGCTGCGCCTTGACGCTAACCTGGACGCCGCCAGAATCTCATTGGGAAGAGCGCTACTTACTCAGAAACAATATTCGGCATCGGTTTCGATCCTCCAGGAATACGCCAAGAACAAACCGCGTGATGACCAGGGTTACTATCTCTTAGGCTTGGCTTATGCTGGACTCAAGCAATTTCCCCAAGCGGAAACATTCTTGCGGCAGGCCAAACGGCTGAATCCCGGAAACGCAGATACCCGTTACAACCTTGGGTTGGCCCTGGTTAGGACGGCAAAGCCAGAAGAAGCCATCCAGGAATTTGAGGCCGCGGCCAAGATCAGTCCTGACGATCCTGAAGTTCACTCCCAACTCGCATCTGTTTTCGAACAGCAAAACCAGAAGGAGCGCTCGCAAGTCGAGCTGCGAAAAGCTACTGAGCTTCGACGCCGGTCGGATCAGCAAGCGCAGGCAGGCAAACTCAACAATGAGTCCAATCAGTATTTGCTGGCAGGAAATCCGCAAGCTGCGGTCGAACACTACCGCCGAGCCCTTAAGCTGAATCCCGGTGATGCAAAACTACACTACAACCTGTCCTTAGCTCTTGACCACCTGGGCGACAAGCCTGCTGAACAGAACGAACTGGAGACTGCTATCCGCCTCGATCCCAATCTTTCCGTTGCACACAATCAGTTGGGATTCCTTGCCGTGAGTGATCGTCGCTTTGCCGAAGCGGAACGAGATTTCAAGACCGCGATTCAAATCGATTCCAAGTACGCCGAGGCCCAGAACAATCTGGGAGTTCTCTACAGTCAGCAAGGAAAGGATTCCGAGGCGGCCGAACTGTTCCAGCAGGCGATCGGAAACGATCCGAATTTTGCCAAAGCCTACGTCAATCTTGGTTTGACGCTGGCTAAGCAAGGAGCATTTCCGCAGGCAGCACAGCAATTTGATCTGACTCTGAAAATCGATCCCCAGAACGAAGCAGCATACACTGCTCTCGGGATGCTGCAAGCCAAGACCGGCCGGGGAAGGGAAGCGGTCGATACCTTTCGAAAAGCGGTAGCGCTTGCTCCCAATTCAGCCGATGCACACCTGAATCTAGGCATCGCCTTGGTCGATCAATATGATCGTGTAGGAGGATTCAAGGAATTCTCCGAAGCCGTTCGTCTCAATCCCGAGCTTCCCGCGGCCCATTACAACCTCGGTCGTTTCTTTTTTGAGAACGGTAAGTACGAAGACGCGCAGCGAGAATTAGAAAGCGCCTGCCGCTTGCAGCCGAATTTCGCCAGCGCGCTTTATTTTCTGGCCCTCACCGAAAAACAGAACAATCAAATGGAACGTTCCACCCAGTTTCTGCGTCAAGTCGTCACTCTTAATCCGCAAAATGCCGATGCGCAATACTTGCTCGGTCAAAACCTCGAGCGCGATGGGAAAACTACCGAGGCCGTTGAGCACTGGAAGGCGGCCGTGCAGGCGGACCCAAACCATTCCCAAGCCCTCTATAACCTGGCGCGGACCTTGAACAAGTTGCATGACGCAGAGGCGGCCCAGTATCAGGCCCGCTTCGATGCGCTGCAAAAGAGCCAGCAAATCACAGACAGGGTGGAACAACTCGGCAATTTCGCTCTTGAAGCAGCCAACGCAGAGAACTGGCCGCAGGCATTCCAACAGATGACGGAGGCGCTCGAGTTGTGCGGAAACTGCCCGCAGAGCGCACATCTTCACCACAATCTCGGCTTGTTCTACGGCAAAACTGGAAAGGTGGAAGAAGCCAATAAGGAGTTGCAGACAGCAATTGCCCTTGATCCAAATGATGTGGATGCCCAAAGAGCTCTGATCATGTTCCAGAACGTGCGCTCGGCGCAAGCACAGCAACAGTGAATATGTGACGACAGGATGCCTTGTTTTCCAATGGAGGAGGAATGTCTTTCTGAAAGCTCAATCAGACGGATTTCGTCTCGACGGCAAAGTGGCCGTAGTTACCGGTGGAGCCAGTGGAATCGGGCGGGCCATCGCGGAAAGATTTTCCGCCAGCGGAGCCTGTGTTCGCATTCTGGACATTGACCAGAGTGCTGCTGAGGCCCTGGCTGGCGAGATCGTCGCTCTGGGACGCAACGCCAAAGCTTATCGCTGCGACGTCTCCGACCGCGAGAATGTGAAGGCGGTTTTCGGGGATATCTTCCAGCGCGATCGAATCCACATCCTGGTAAACAACGCCGGGATTGCCCATGTAGGTAACCTCGAAACGACTTCGGAGCAGGACTTCGAAAGGGTCTATTGCGTAAATATTAAGGGTATCTACAACTGCATGTACGCCTCCATTGGCCACCTCAAAGGCAACGGCGGAGGCGTGATTTTGAACATGGCCTCGATTGCTGGCAGTGCTGGACTTTCCGACCGCTTTGCGTACTCCATGAGTAAAGGCGCCGTGATCGCAATGACCTACTCGGTTGCCAAAGATTACCTGGCTCATAACATTCGCTGCAATTGTATTTCGCCCGCCCGAGTACACACTCCATTCGTGGATGGTTACCTCCAGCGTAATTATCCGGGAAGAGAAAAGGAGATGTTCGAAAAATTGGCGCAGTCGCAGCCCATCGGCCGGATGGCTCAACCCAGCGAGGTGGCGGCACTGGCGTTATTTCTATGCTCGGACGAAGCTACTTTCATCACCGGAACGGACTATCCCATTGACGGAGGCTTCTTCAATCTCCGCGGCTAGCCAGCATCGGTTCTCTCACGAAACTGGGTCCCGGGTCGCGTCTCGCGCAGGTTCGGTTTCTAATACAGTTCTCTTCGGACCCGGAGCCTGACGTTCATGGACCTGCAACTGCGCGACAAAGTCGTAATCGTCACCGGGGGCGCGAGTGGGATTGGCGCTGCCATCGCGCGCGAGTTCGGCAAAGAAGGTGCGGTCCCGGTAATTGTGGACCGCGACGTTGCGGCCGGAGAGCGCTTTCAAGCTGAGCTCGGCAACCAGGGTATCGCGGCGCATTTCTTGTCGGCCGAGCTGTCTGTTCCGGAAAACTGTCAGGCCGCGGTGGCGCAGACGGTGGACAGACTCGGCCGAATCGACGCACTGGTAAACAATGCCGGCGTCAACGACGGCGTTGGTCTGGCCAAGGGCAGTCCCGATCAGTTCGTGGCGTCCTTGCAGCGAAATCTGCTGCACTATTACAACATGGCACACTATGCTCTCCCTCATTTAAAGAATTCTCGTGGGGCCATCGTCAATATCAGCTCCAAGACAGCAGTAACCGGCCAGGGCGGGACGTCCGGATACGTGGCGGCGAAGGGAGCCATCCTTGGCCTCACTCGGGAATGGGCTGCCGAATTGCTGCCCTGCGGCATTCGCGTCAATGCAGTTGTGCCCGCGGAAGTCATCACCCCGTTGTACGAGCGCTGGCTCAGGAACTTCCCCGATCCGGAGAAGAAATTGAAGAGCATTCTGGCCAAAATTCCTTTGGAAAGCCGCGCCACCACGCCGGAAGAGATTGCGGCCATGGTCGTCTTCCTGGTCTCGCCCCAGGCAGGGCATATCACGGGCCAGCATTTATTCGTGGATGGCGGGTACGTGCACCTGGACCGGGCACTGACATGACAACCAATATGAAGGCTACTTCTGCGCCGCTTACCGAGCGGCAATACGTGTTGCCGCTGATCCTGGTGACGAGCCTGTTTTTCCTTTGGGCGCTGGGAGTCAATCTCAACGATATCCTGATTCCCCATCTGAAGAAGGCATTTGGCCTGACAGATTTCCAATCGTCACTCATTCAGACGGCATTTTTCGGTGGCTATTTCCTGGCAGCGGTGCCCGCCGGCTGGCTGATGGAAAAGATCGGGTACCGGAAAGGCATACTGGTCGGCCTCTTCACTTGCGCGACCGGCGCGCTTCTTTTCATTCCTGCTGCTTCCATCAGAGTATATGCATTCTTTCTGTTTGCCTTGTTTGTGATGGCATGCGGCCAAGGCGTTCTGGAAGTCGCGGCAAATCCTTATGTGACGCTCCTCGGGCCTCCGGAGAGCTCTGAACGGCGCTTGAACCTGGCGCAGTCCTTCAATGCCGTGGGCGCCGTAGTGACTCCGATCATTGGCGCCGCTTTTATTCTCTCGGGCATCGAACACACCCGCGCACAGACCGCGGCCATGAGCTCAGCTCAGCTGCAGGCCTATCGCGCCGCCGAGGCCAGCACAGTAAAAGTCCCTTATCTTGTGATTGCCGGAATCTTTTTGACAGTAGCGGCTATGATCTATTTCGCGCATCTGCCAGAGATCCAAGAACAGAATGGAGAGCAGGAACCAGAATCGCTCGCTAGTGGCTTACGGGGTATCCGCCGTCACGGACATTTGGTGAAGGGTGTGCTTGCGCAGTTTTTCTATGTTGGCGCCCAGGTTGGGGTAGCCAGTTTCGTCATCCGTTTCGCCCAGTTCAGCATGCCCGGAACTCCTGAAAAGAGCGCCGCGAACTATTTGAAACTGCATCTGCTCGGGTTCATGCTGGGAAGATTCATTGGTTCGTATGTGATGAAGCGTGTCCCCGCGGCCAAATTGCTTTCGCTGTTTGGGCTCGGATCATTGACCTGTTTAATGCTGATTTTGTTCGGGCCGGGAGCCGCTTCCGTCGGGGCTATTGTGGTTATCGGATTCTTCCATTCGATCATGTTTCCCACCATCTTCGCGCTGAGCTTGAAGCATCTCGGGCCATACACCAAACTGGGTTCGTCCCTATTGGTGATGTCCATCATCGGTGGCGCGATCTTCCCCGCCTTGATGGGATACATCTCGGACCGAACCAATATCCGCGATGCCTTTGTGGTTCCACTTCTATGCCACATTTATGTGCTTTACTTCGCGACCCGAGGCTACAAGCCGGAAGCGGTGGATACGGCACAAACTAGCAGAGTTGTCGTTCCTGCATAATCGTCTCTTCTTACCATTGGTTGCCGATTACGCACCGCCCACTAAATCCTTCCTCCTGACGACTGCAGCACCGTCTTCAGCATGGCTTCTATCCCGTTCCATGTGATCTGGACTCCAATGCACAAAAGTACGAAGGCAATGACGCGCAGAATGCCATGTGCTGTCTGAGGCGAAATTCGTTGGGTAATTTTCGGAGCATAACCGTAGCTCACAAAGACCAGTACGCTCAAAGCCACAACGGCCAACAGGATTCCGACGTGAGCCATGGCATTGGGAAGTACGCCCTTGACCGAGGCATGCGCGCTCAGCGTCAACATGACGACAACACAGCCCGGACCGGCGGTGACCGGAAAGGTAAACGGATAGAAAACCTTCTCCTCCAGGGTTCCAAAAGTTGGGGCGACTTCCGCCTGTGCCGGTTGAACGTTGGCGGCTGGTTGATTTAGCAGACCCCATCCCATGGTGGCTAGGACAAGGCCTCCAGCGACTTGCACTACAGGAAGGGAAATTCCAAAGAAGGAAAGCAGCGCCGTACCTACCAGTTCTACCACTGCCAGGAAGAGCGTAGTTCTGACTGCGATCTGGCGGGCGAGATCGCGGAAAACGGACGCGGGCGCATCTCCCACCAAGCCCAGAAATACCAATGCAGATCCCAGAGGGTTGACCACCGGCAGCAGCGCACTGAAGGCAAGAGCAAAAAATTTGATCAGCAGAGTTAGGCTTGCCATGGCGGGCAATAGCATAGCATCGCGGAAATCATGTTTCGGGCCCTCGGAAACTGGTGGTCAAGCCTTTGTGGTCTTTTCTAAATGTCCGTTCTGGGCTCTGTATGCTGCTTCAAATACCAGCAGGGAGGATAGCCGAAGTGTGGAAATAGGGCCTGAACACAGGTCTGTGCGACTGGTGCGTTGAAAATGAACTCGGTCTTGCCACTCTTCTGTTGGACCGCGTCATAGCGCTGCACCGTCACCGTCCCAAACTGCTCCCTCTTTCCTGGGATGCGATACCGAACAGAGAGATAGTCCCCGGCGTACACGATTGCCAGCAATGCCACTAAGGACACGATGGCTATCCCTAGCACGTGTCTTAGGATTCGTTCCAGGTCCTCACGAGAAATCGCCGTCATCAGCAGCCGTACCTCCGGTGTGGGTCCACGGAGTCTTCAATGTTCACGGCAACAATCACGAAATGAGCGTAGGACTGACAACTGCGAACTGACAGCAGGAACTGACTTTCCCCTCTTTTTGTTCTTCTGACCGGTTCATTCTGTTTTCACACAATTTTCGCGGCCTGGGTAACTTCGTTCTACTGCAGCTCGATCGAAATAATCTCTCCGCAGTCTTCTGCTGTCTCGCGGTAATTCACTGCCACCTTCTGATTGGTCCACTCGCAGGAAAACTTGTCGGCCCCGATGACGATCACTAGAGCGTCGTCCCGGGCATGCAATTTCAAGGTCTTTGCGCCGGACACTACGGTCAACACAGCCTCTGGTGACGCTGAGCAATCCACCGCCTCCAATTTCCCCCTGATAAACTCTGCTGGACTCTGCGTGATTTCCGCAGCCGGCACACTTGCTCCGGCGGCATGAGGATCAGAACGCTCTCGGCGAATAAATTCGGCTGCCGCGTCCGCTGTCCCCAAACGCGCGTCAACCGGCACCCCCGCGAGGGATGCCCGCTTTATTTCCCGGACCGCCGACAGCTCCTTCTCCGCTTGCTCGGCAATTTCATGGTCATGCGCTTTGCAGAGCTCTTCTAGAGCGGCAATCGACTCGTCATACTTCCCGTCCACCATGTACAGTTGGGCCCGGTTCAAGAGATAGCGCTCATTCCGAGGATTCAGGTCGACCGCCTTCAGAATAATCTGCAGTGCCTGGTCTTTCTTGCCCAGCGAGGCGTAGGTTAAGGCCAGCAGACGGTAGGCGTCGGCGTATTCCGGATCAAGTGCTACCGCCTTTTCTAGTTGCTCCTTAACCACCCTCAATTGCTCGCGGTCATTACTAAGGCCAGGCCCACGGCTTTGCGCCAGCAGCGCCGAGTAGTAAAGCAGTCGCGGATCATCCGAGTCATGCTTGAGGGCCTTTGAAAAGCATTCCGCCGCTTGTTGATATTGATGTTTAATGAAGTAGGCGTAACCCAATCCGCGCAGTGCTGCGGCATTTTCTGGCTCAACCTTAAGTACCCCTTCGAACTCGGCCACCGCCTTGCCTTGGTAGTCGGCCGAATGAACGTGAACGTCAGCCAATACGGCTTGCACCTCCGTTATCGCCAATCGTCTTACCACATATTTCGAGCCGTCCGTTACGCTATCCACGGAAACGCGATAACTTCGGAGTTGGTCTCGGCTCAAATAGTCCCGCAACCTGTTGTTCAGATACAAAGCGCTCATGCCAAAAGCTTGCCGGATGGATTCGTCTATCCCAATCTCGCGCTGTCCCAGCGCGAAATACAGGGGCAGCTTTGAGAGCCATCGGTGATCATACAAGTAATGCACCAGCAACCACGACTCGGCATAAAACAACGATCGACGGTCCCCATTTTCGCTGTAGATGCTGGAATTGTGCCGCACCCGAAACAGGTCGGCGACGTCCATCAGGCTGTTTTTCTGCAGGAAGTGCCAATCATTCTCCACCGGCAACCCAATCTCAGCCTCTTTGCCCTTAACCTTAATGCTGGAGAAAAACTCGGCAAATCCTTCATCGAACCAGGGCTGAGACTGGGGGCCGGTGTTGCCATTCAGCAGTTGGTGAGCATATTCGTGGAACACTACCTGCCACGGATCATCAACTGCCATATCCAGGATGATGAAGCAGCGATCGTTGCTGGCCTGGAACAAACCCGACACCTGCACCGGTTTTCCCTGCCACAGCGGCACGAATCGGCGCATTTCATTGCCGTCGCGAAAGGCCACGATCTGCAGCGGCACAGGAATCGTGACCTGCTTCTTGGTCATGAGCGCCCCGAAGACCGCTCGCATCTGTTCGAAGCGCAAAGCCGTTTCTCGACCCCGCCTCTCGCCAGCATCGGTGACCACAGAGAAATGCGACGATCGAACTTCCACCCACTCCGGATCATTGCCAAAAGCAGGCAGAACCATGCCTAACAAGACAAACAAGACGTGCCACCTACGCCCTAATCCAGAAGCCATCCACGCACCCAGCTAAGGTAGCTATCGTATAACAATCAGGAGTTCGAACAACGCCCCGCTAACTTTCCGTACCAAATCTCGTCCCAGCTAATTGACTGTATCTCTGGAGGCACCCATCGTGCGTAATCAACTGCCAATTACGCTGTTTGTCTTGTTCTTTACGTTGTCCGTTACCGCACAGACCGCGCCGCCTCCCACGCGTGAGCACTTTGTCCACGCGGAACTCCTTTATGACTGGGTCACCAATCATCGCGGCGAAAAGCTGCGCACCTTCATCACCCACCCACACGACATTGCTGGAAAAGCTCCCGTTATTTTCTTCGTGGGATGGCTGAGCTGCGACAGCATGGAATATCCGGACCCCGCTACTCGCGACGGTTTCGGCATCCTGTTGCGCCGTCTCATCGATGAATCCGGCTACGCCACCGTCCGCATGGACAAACCCGGAGTGGGTGAAAGCCTGGGCAATTGCGAAAAAGCCGACTTCCTGAGCGAGATGGAAGGTTGGCAGGCCACTTTCGATTCCATGTCCAAGTACGACTTCATCGACCGGGACCGTGTCTTCGTCTTCGGTCTGAGCAACGGAGGAGGTTTTTCTCCTCTCGCCGCCCGCGATCATCCTGTCCGCGGGTACATTTCCGCCGGCTCCTGGGGACGCACCTGGTACGAGCACATGCTCGATCTCGAACGCCGTCGCATGATGGAAGCCGGCAAATCACCGGCTGAAGTAAATACCTCGGTGAAGGCTTTCATCGAGTTTTACGATTTGTACCTGATGAAAGGAATGACTCCGGGCCAAGTCATTACCCAGCATCCCGAGTGGAAAGATCTTTGGTACGACTCTCCCGACGGCCAATATGGACGCCCCGCCGCCTTCTATCAGCAGCTGCAGGCTCTAAACCTGGGCGAGGCCTGGCAGAAAGTGACCGCCCCCGTGCTGGTAATCCGCGGCACCGGAGACAACATCATGAGTCGATCCGACAGCGAGGCCATCGTGCGGATCGTCAACCAGGTTCATCCCGACCACGCCCGCTACCTCCAAATTGAAAACATGACCCACGGCTTCACCATAGACGGCAAGTTCTACGACGAACTGCTGCCCATCGTAATGAACTGGATGAAGGAACAACTAGCAGGCAAGTGAACCGCAGTGTCATCCGGCTGTCCTTGTAATCATCGCCGGATCTATTATAATATGACCAGTCAGACTAGTCTGTGCCTAAAGCAAAACCAATCTCGAAAACCAGTGCTGCTGCCGCGCCGCGCTGGCAGCTTCAGACCGCCAAGGCCCGGTTCAGCGAGGTCTTTCGTCGAGCCCGTTCCGAAGGCCCCCAATACGTCACCCGCCAGGGCAGAGAAGCGGTTGTGATTCTCCCAGCCGAGGAATTTGAGCGACTGGCAGGGCGCACTCGTCAGCCTCGCAGCCTGGTGAGATTTTTCGCAGAATCACCGTTGGCCGATGGAGCGGTGGATCTGGACCGTAAACCAGATTACGGCCGGAAGATTAAACTGTGAGCCGCGGCTTCCTGCTCGATACCAACATCATCTCTGAACTGGTCAAAGCCAAGCCCAGCCCCAGCGTAACTAAATGGATTAACTCCACCGACGAAAGCCTGCTCTACCTTAGTGTTCTTACCTTAGGCGAGATTCGCAAAGGCATCACTTCCTTGCCCGATGCCACGCGTCGAGTGGCGCTCGAAGCCTGGCTCGACCACGATTTGGTGCTCCGCTTTTCCGGCCGTGTGCTCTCCATCGACCATCCTGTTGCCGACCGCTGGGGAAGAATTGCAGGGAGTGTTGCAGCTCTGAAGTCGCCTTTGCCTGTCATCGACGGGCTGCTCGCCGCCACAGCGCTGCACCACGAGCTTATCTTTGTAACGCGAGACACCACACACGTCGCAGTTAGTGGCGTGTCTGCTTTCAATCCTTGGACTACCTAAGAGGGCGACTTAGGAATGTGTTGTTAGCCTACACCACAAAATATTTCGCCCCGGGATGGTGTACGACAATCGCCGACGTCGACTGCTCCGGATCCAGCAGGAAGCCGCTGGTCAGCCTCACTCCCACGTTCTCTTCCGGTTTGAGTAGCGCAAATAACTTGGTCTGATCTTCCAGGTTGGGACACGCCGGATATCCAAACGAGTACCTCGACCCCCGATACTTCTGATGGAACAAATCCCGGATGTGCGGCGAGTCTTCTCCCGCAATTCCCAGCTCCTCACGCATTTTCTTGTGCAGATATTCTGCTAAAGCCTCGGCAGTCTCCACGCTCAGCCCGTGCAGATAGAGATACCGCGTGTACTCTCCGCCCTCGAACAACCGCTGCGTCTCCAACGACGCTTTGGCGCCCATGGTTACCAGCGACAGCCCGATCACATCCATTTTCCCCGACGGCTTACCAGCGACATTCTTCGGGGCGAAGAAATCCGAGATACACAGCTTCCGCCCTTCCCTCTGCCTCGGAAACGTGAACCGTAATAGCTCCGGTTTCCTTTGTGCACCTTCGTGTCCTTGGTGGTTTTGCTCTCCCGGCTCATACACCACCACATCATTCCCTTCGCTCTGCGCCGGAAAATATCCGTAAACTGCCTTCGGCTCAAATACTCCACTGGCAATGATCTCTTCTTCCAACTGCTTTTTGATCGGACGAAATTTCTGCTCCACCAGCCGCAGGTAATCTTCCTGCGACGCCGTCTTCAACTGCCATTGATTTTTGAACAGCGCGGTTTCATTGATGTAAGGAAACAACTCTCGCAAATCGAAATCCTTCCTCACCTGCACGCCCCAGAACGGAGGCGTCGGAATATTCGGCGCATCGCTCACTACCGGACTTCGTTGCGCGAACACCGGACCCGTCTCTTCGTCCACGGCGAGAGCCTTGGCATACTCTTTCACTGTGCGTCCTTCCTCTAGCCGCGTTTGCCGTTTTCCGTCCACCGTAGCCAGATCTTCCATGATGTGCAGCCCGGCAAAGGCGTCGTCGGCGTAGAAAACGGCATTCGCGTACTCCCGGCGCAAATCATCCTCGACATATTTGCGGGTCAACGCCGCCCCGCCGCAGATCACGGGGAACTCGAGTTTCTGCCGCTGCAAGTCCTGAATCACATATTTCATCTCCAGCGTGGACTTCACCAGCAGCCCGCTCAGCCCAATGGCGTCCGCCTTGTGCTCGAGCGCGGCTTTAATGATGGTGTCGCCGGCTTGCTTGATGCCGAGGTTCACCACACGGAATCCATTGTTCGTCAGAATGATGTCCACCAGGTTTTTGCCGATATCATGCACATCGCCCTTCACCGTGGCCAGTACGATGGTGGCTTTCTGCGAGCCCGCCTTCTTTTCCATCTTGGGTTCGAGGTACGCCACCGCCTGCTTCATGACCGAAGCCGAATCCAAGACCGATGGCAACTGCATTTTGCGCGCTCCGAACAACTCGCCCACCGTCCGCATCCCATCGAGCAGGACGGTGTTGATCAACTCCAGCGGCGTGTATTCGTGCAGCGCAGCTTCCAGCAATTCCTCCAATGATTTTTTGTGCGCTCCATCGCCCACAGACTTTTCCCCGTTGATGATGGCGAATTTCAATTTGTCATCAACTGAAAGTGTCTCGACGTGCGCCGTGGTCGATCCCTGGATCTTGCCCTTGCTCGTGGCGAAGTGCTGCATGTATGCCTGCAAGGGATCGGCATCCCCTTCGCCGCGATAGATCAGCTTGCGCGCCAGCTCAACTTCTTCATGAGGAATCTTGTATAACGGATAGATCTTGGTGTAGTTAACAATGGCCATATCGAGACCATTGTCGACTGCCTCATGCATGAAAACCGAATTTAACACCCGCCGTGGATAAGCATCGAGGCCAAAAGAAATATTGCTCACTCCCAGAATCGTCTTTACTTCTGGCAGTTCCCGTTTGATCCGTTTGATCGCATTCAGGGTCTCGATTCCCGCGGTGCGGTAGTCCTCCTGCCCCGTCGTGATGGGCAGAGTCAGCGCATCGAAGATCAGATCCACCGACCGGATGCCGTACTTTTTCGTTGCTAGCTCGTGAATTCGCTTGGCGATGGCAACTTTCTTGTCAGCCGTAAGCGCCATGCCGTCTTCGTCAATGGTCAGCGCAATCACTGCCGCCCCATAGCGCTTGGCCATGGGCAACACTTTCGCAGTGCGCTTTTCGCCATCTTCCAGATTGATGGAATTAATAATCGCCTTCCCCGGGATGCGCTTCAGCGCTTCTTCAACCACGTCCGCCTCGGTCGAATCCACCAGGATCGGCGCTGGAACCCGGGTCGCAACCTTTTCCAAAATTGACGTGATGTAGCCCTTTTCGTCCTCGCCAACAATCGCGCAGCACAGGTCCAGCATGTGCGAACCGTCATTCACCAGCTTCTTGGCCAGCGCTAGGATGTCGTCATACTTCTTGCCCCGCACCAGGTTGCGGAAATGTTCCACCCGCGTGGTGGTGTTCATCTCCTCGGCCACGATCAGGGGCTTGGGTTCAAGGTCGAGTGGGACCGACGTATACGCGCTCGATGCGGCAGCCGTCGGATGCACATCCCGCTTGGCAGGTTCGACCCCGGAAACCGCATCCACTACCGCTTTCAGATGCTCCGGCGTTGTCCCACAGCATCCGCCGACAATCCGCACTCCGAAATCCTGCACGAAATGCTTGTGATAAGTCGCCAGCTCTTCTGGGGTGAGCTTGTAGACGGCGCGTCCGCCATCGTTCTGCGGAAGCCCCGCATTTGGCAGGACAGAGATATGCTTCGTCGAGTTGACGCCGAGATACCGAACGGCGTCATTCATCTCGACCGGCCCAGTGGCGCAGTTCAGGCCAATGATGTCCACATCGAACGGCTCAAGCGCGGTCAGAGCAGCGCCAATCTCCGTCCCCAGCAGCATCGTGCCGGTAGCTTCCAGTGTGACCTGCATAGTCACTGGCAAGCGCTTGCCTGCCGCCTGCATGGCCTCAAACACGCCCACCAGCGCGGCTTTGGCTTGCAGCAGATCCTGCGAAGTTTCTACCAGCAGAACATCGACGCCACCCTCGATCAGCGCACTGGCCTGTTCGACGTAACCGGCCACCATGTCGTCAAACTTGATGTGACCGAGGGACGGCAGCTTCGTGGTCGGCCCAATCGATCCCGCCACGAACCGCGGCCTGTCTTTGGTGGAAAACTGCTGTGCGACTTCTTTCGCTATCTTCGCGGCGGCGATGTTGATCTCGGCAACTTTGTCCTGTAGGTCGTACTCACCCAGGACCACGCGGGTCGCGCCAAAGGTATCGGTTTCCACCACGTCGCAGCCAACCTTGAAAAAGCTGGCGTGAATATCTTCAATAATGTCGGGCCGGCTCAACCCCAGCAGCTCATTGCATCCTTCCTTGCCCCAGAAATCGTCCACACTAGGATTGCGGAACTGGATGTTCGTTCCCATGGCGCCGTCGTAAATGACGACGCGTTCTTTCACGGTTTGGAGAAAATCAGACATCACCTTCTAGCTGCTGCCTCCCGACCACAACTTGTCGTCCTCACCACAACCCTGTCATCCTGAGCGAAGTAATTGCTTTCGCTTGCGAAAGCAATTACGCAGTCGAAAGCCTGCCCTGAGCGAAGTCGAAGGGGACCTGCTTGTGCTATCGCGCACCAACTCCTCAGTCGCCCCTTCTGCCTTCGTGTAACTTAGTGTCCTTCGTGGTCATAGATCTTCGGTACTACCCTCAGTATCTTGCCGACGACCATCGACCGCCGACTGCTTCATACACAAACGCCGGCCCCCTGGGGGACCGGCGTCGTCACTCCTTGGATCAAGCTTCTTGAACTCTTAACTCCTTTGCACCGGCAATGCGGGCGCGCCGACCCCGACCTCGTCTTGATTGAACACCGCGTTGGCTCCCATGTGTGCTGGCATTGGCGCCAGCAGCTGCTCCTTGCGGTAGATCAACCCGCTCACGTTGAAAGAGGCCACTTCAAATCCGTGCCCATGCGTGATGGCATCCGTGGGGCACGCCTCCACGCAATATCCGCAGAAGATGCACCGATTGTAATCGATGTTGTAGACCTTAGCGTAGCGCTCCGCGCCGCTCACGCGATGCTCCGCCGTATTCTCCGCCGCCTCAATGTAAATGCAGTTCGACGGGCAATTCGCCGCGCACAGAAAGCAGGCCACACACTTTTCCAGTCCATTCTCATCGCGTTGCAGCACGTGCGTGCCACGAAAACGGGCCTGGAACTTAGCCCCTTTCAGCGGTCCCGGCCCGTCCGGATAGTTCTCCACAATCGTGGGCTGGAACATTTCCCTGAAGGTGATGCTCATGCCCTTGGCGATGGCCGCTATGTTCTTCAACACCGGCATACATATCAAGTATACCGAAAGCGGCAAGACTGGCGCAGATCCCGCCCGCCGGCTGGTGCGAAGATTCATGTAGGCGCGGGCGTCCCGCCCGTGCGCTGCGAGTGCGATGCGTAGCCACGGAATCTTCGCGGACCCGGTACCTTGAAACCCCACCCGAAACCTCCGCCCAACCCGGAACCTTTACGCAACCGTGCAAGCGCGGGCCTTTCAGGCCCGCGTAACCACTGCGAACGATATGGGCTTTAGCCCCTGTGGCGTGCGTGTGAGAACTAAACATTTCTCGCGCCTGCCGAGCCAGCCGCGGACGTTTAGCCGCGGAGCGGCGTAAGAATGCAGACCACGGCGCGAGCTGTGGGTAAAAGATAAAGAGTCGCGAGCCCCAGTGGGACGAAAGAGTCTCGCGCACGTCTGCCTAATTGTCCGACTTTCGTCTCGCAAAAGCACCCAACTTTTTACAAGATGCCGACATTCGCATGACACCAGAGGACAAGCGTCCCCATACCCTGCTTGTACAGTGAAATCAAAAAATCACTGTCTAGATCCCGGCAACATTATTCTGAAAACTTCGGAGTGCCAATCATGAAAAACGACGACCTCTCCTCTAGCGTCTTATCCGAAACAACTCCTTCATCCACAAAAAAAGAAGATGCCACCACCCGCCTCTGGCAGGGCGTGGTCAAGCGGCGCTCGTTTTTGAAGGGCCTGGGCGTGGCTGGCGCGGCTGTGTCAGCAGGCGCCCTATTCACCGGCGAAAGCGAGGGTCAGAGTTCGACTAGCCTGACCAAAGGCGATGTGGCAATCCTGCAGTTCCTCTCGGCGGCCGAAATCATCGAGTCCGACCTGTGGTTGCAATACACCGAACTCGGAGGAACACAGGACTCCGAAGAGTCGGGGGTGAACGGTGGAAGTCCGCTCTACATGCAGGCCCTGCAAATCCTTGATGGCGACATGCCCCAATACATCCACGACAATACTGACGACGAGATTAGCCACTTCGAGTTCATCAATGCGTACCTGATTTCGAAGGGCGCGGATCCAGTCAATCTCGACCAGTTTCGCACGCTGCCGAGCAGCAAGGCGACCGGAGCGAGAGACCTGGGGCGACTCACCAACCTCATGAATCTCACCGTCGACACCAGTTTCTGGACTCGGTACCGCATTGGAACGGAGAATCCGGATCTTGATCCCACATTTGTTTTTCCGCAAGCCGACACTATCGTGAATCGAACCGCGATTCCTCGTACCGATGATGATCTGGTGGGGCCAGCAAAGATTGCGCCGCACAACATCCCTGACCATCTCAAAGCCATCGCCTTCACCGCCGGATTCCACTTCGCTTTCATCGAGCAGGGCGGCACCAGTCTGTACCCGTCGCTCGCTCAGAGGGTCCGCAATGTCGAGGTTTTGCGAATCCTGCTCAGCATTGGACCGACCGAGACGGCGCACTTCCAGACTTGGCACGACAAAGCCGGCAACGCACTGGCGTTAACCGATGTCGATCCCGTCACCGGTGCAACCGTCACCTTCAAGAACCTGATCACCAATCAACCGGAGTCGTTGCAGTCCAACCTGATCATGCCGGAGCCAACGGATTTTCTCAGCCATAAGTTCCCCGCATGTTCAATTATTCGGCCGACTCGAACCAAAGGCGCCGCCATGGGAGCCGCGAGGGCCCTCACCGCCGATGGGCTTTTCATCGGCCAGTCATCGGACTTCTTCACCGCGCTGCACACTCTGGCAGAAGCGGCGGACGCGGCGGTACGCGGCTTCTAAGGATGGTAAGTGCTGTTGTTCTCCGCGCGCAGGCGCTGTGGCCAACTCGCCGGTCGCAGCGCCTGCATTGTTCCGGAGTTTAAGAAATGTTTACTCTTCGAGTTAAGGAGCACTCATGTTTGAAGGATTGTTTCAACCTACGCATCTGCTGGTAATTTTCGGACTGGCTCTGCTCGTCTTCGGCCCCAAGAAACTTCCCGAGCTAGGCAAGGGAATCGGCGAAGGCATCCGCGGCTTCAAATCGGCAATGGCAATGAAAGATAAAGATATGAATGAAGAGAAGCCGGAAGCCACCGCCGCCATCACCTCCAACGAACAAGCCAAGGGGTGACTCGTGGGTTTCGGGGTTGAACTGCTTTTCATGCTGATGCTGGGCCTGGTGGTCTTGGGTCCCAAACGGCTGCACTCCATGCTGGGACACGTCGCCCGCGCTAAAGCTGAATTTGACCGGGCCAGTCGCGGCATCAAATCACAACTGACGGCCGAACTAGAACCTTCCCCTCGCGACTCCGAAGACGCAACACCGTAGCAGAGTGGAACCTGGCCTCAGAACTCAGGGGCCGGGTGCCCCGTCCTTTTTGCGCTATCTGCGAGAGGGCGGGTGCGGCTCCCGACCTCGAATCATCCGAAGAATTTCCGGATCAGGCAAGCCTGGGGACCACCGTGGAAGGGTACGGCTTCAGCCGTGCCGCAAGAGCGCCCTGAATAATTTGGGCTTTAGCCCTGTGGCACTCGAGGAAACGCCGCGGCTGCAACAAACGTCATTGCCCGAGTCGGCGCCGTGGGGTGGCCGTGAAATGATTTTCAAGCCCCGCAGGGGCGAAAAGATCCCCTGCGATACACACCTCGTCTACTTCTTCGGACGCGACTCCGGCGGCACTAACCCGGCAACACGGTAATACACCACCAGTTGGCCGTAATGTTCGCCAGAATGCTCGATCAATCCGTAGGCCAAATCCGCCAACTGCACCCGCTCACCGGATTCGGGCGCCAGCACCATCTGCGCCATTCCCGTGTCACCCTTGGCCTTGATGACCGCTGCCCCGTCTGCGAATGATTTCTTCACATACGCCACAACCGCAGCCTTGGTCTTGAAATGCTCGCGAGATTCGTCGTCCACCGGCTTTTGCCCTTTGGCCACGTCGGTAAATAGATAGTTCGAGCCTGCCATGTGCAGCAATTGTTCCGCAAAGCTGCGCTGCGCCGGAGTCGGTTTGAAGTCGTACTTGCCCTCGGGAAAATCCTCAGCCATCGCGATCAACCTGCGCCCAATATCGTTCCATGCCTCGAGCACCGCTTGCGAGGGACTCAGCGTCGGATGATCTTCCTTTTTGGCGGCGTCTTGTGCCAGCGCTGGAAATATCAGGCCGGCGATCATCAAAGCAATTGCAAATAGCTTCTTCATTGCGCACACCTCCCCGATGGATAGACGAAAGCCTCTGAGAAATCGCTAGCACGACCGGAAAAAATATCAGCGATCTGGAATGTCGGCGTTGGTAAAGTTTGCAGGGGTCATCCCGAGCGCAGCCGCTTTTCAGGCGGAGCGAGAGCCTGCCCTGAGCAAGGTCGAAGGGGATCTCGCGCGCGCTATGACGATTCCCTTCCTCTCCGACCACTTTCTGACCAACTGCGGTCTTACTTGGTGACCGCCACTTCGTACAAGTAGTCGACGAAGGAGCGCACTGCGCCATCCATACCTTGCACCTTCGGATTACTCGACTCAACGACGTAGTATTCATCCGGCGCATGAGCGCCGCTTCCGTGGCCGAGGCCGAAATGTCCGGCCGCAAGATGCAGCGGTTCGCCGGTAAACACATAGCCCGGCCACGAGCCCGCGCTGCGCGGCAAGACTACGGGATCAATCCCGTCACGCTTATACACCGCCGTCTGCGCCCGAATGAGCCCAGCGTCAGCCGAGGTGCTGTTCGGATCGTACCCGCCGGTCATGTTCACTTCGATGTCCCCGAATCCGCGCTTGGCGAGATGCGCTTTGAGCGCAGCCAGCGCCTCTGTTGCCTTCATGTCCGGCACCAGCCGCAGGTCAAGCTTGGCCACGGCCTTATGGGGAAGGATGGTCTTCCCTCCCGGCCCGGTGTAGCCGCCAACCAGGCCTTCGATATTGACCGTCGGCCGCGACATCAGCAGTTGCAGCGCCTCTTGCCAGCTCACATCGTGCACCCAGTGTTCCACTCCCATCTGCTTCTTCGCGACGGCTTCATCGAGACGGCCCGCCGCATCGGCAATCATCGCTTTCTCTGCGGGAGAGAGCGGCCGGGCCTTGTCGGCAAAGCCTTCGATCGCGGGATCATTTCCGTCGGGCGAAACCAGGGTGACCAACGCCTCCACCAGATGCCATGCCGGACTATCCAAACGTGCCTTGTTGCTCGAATGAATGTCTTTACGCGGTCCGCGGCCCCAACGCTCTCCGCTCGAGACCAGTTCGAGCTCAATGACACCCTTGGCGCCGAGCGTCATGGTCACTTTTCCCTCGAGGTCTTGTTCCGCCGAAGGCATGAAGATGCCGTTACAACGCTTGAGCGCGGCCAGCACTTCTGGCCGGCGCACAATCTGCGGAAAGTGCGGCGAACCGATCTCCTCTTCTCCCTCAGCTACCAGCACCAAGTTCACCGGAAGCTTTTTCCCCGCGCCGCGGATGGCGTGCAGCGCCGCAATGAATGACGCCTCCGGCCCTTTCTGATTCACAGCGCCGCGTCCGATCAGCACCTTCCCCAGCCCCGGTTTTTCGACCAGTGCAGCATCCCATGGCGGCGAGGACCACTCCGCTGGATCCACCTGCTTTACGTCGTACATAAAGTAAAGGCCGAGAGTACGAGGCGCGCCAGCATCGAGCGTGGCAAAGATGCCCGGCTGTCCGTCGGTCGGGATTTTTGTGACTTCACCGAATCCCGCCTCGCGCAGAAAGCGCATGGTGAGTTCGCAACCTTCGTTCACCCCTTTGTTCTCGGCGGCTATCGACGGCTGGTGGATCCACTCCTGCAGGCGCTGCACCGCCTCGTCGTGGCGTTTCTGTATCTGCGCCCAAATTGCGTCCCGGTTGCTGTCATCCCCTAGCCCACTGCCAGGCCACGCCAGCACCGCCGCGCCCGCTGCTGCACCTTGAAGGAAATCTCGTCGGTTCATGGCTCGAAAGGATAATCTCAGCGGCAGTGCTCTGCCAAGTCCGATGAAATCGCCCGCGCGAATCTTTTCGCTTACGTTTCTCTTTGCGCTCTTGGCGATAACTTAGTGAGCTTTGCGGTTAAAAGCCTTCTGCGGAAAGGGCTAATCCCTGTTGACGAAGCGATCCTTCTGGTCTAGCCTCGCTTGCCGGGTGCCCCAGGTCTCGCTACTTTTGCGAGACCTGGGAATATCCGAAACCGTGTCACCGCTTATTCGGCCATCCCGGACGCTTTTCTCTTGTGTTCTTACTCTGTGGCTCATGCGCTGCACCGCTTCTCTGGCGCGGGTGATCCGTACTTCCTCACTTTCAGTTGCTATTGCCGCCAGCCGTTGCCGGACAGGGAAGCTCGTCGAGACTTACGTCGGGCACCTGGCATGATGGGATAAGTTCCGTTCCCAGGTCTCGCAACGGCGGTGAGACCTGGGGCACCCGGCAAACCCAATGCCACCATGGAGACTTCGCGCGGTGAAGGCAGGATTAAAGGCGACCCGGACATCAACGACAACTGGGTTGCCTGGACGGCCGAGTACGACAAGAAAAGCGGCAACCGAATCTTCCTCATCACCCACCAGCTCAAAGAAGATGCGGTGGGCCCGGATGTGCTGGTTCTTGAGAAAGCGAAATGGACGCCAGTGAACAAGATCGTCCCACTGCTGGTATTCACATTGCTTCCGTGTCTGTCGGCACGCGGGCAATCACCCACCCACAATTCCACACTTCCGCCCCTGACTGCGGAACAGAAGGCGGTATTGACCAAAGCAGCAAGCGACCCATGGGTATCGGATCTAAAGCTCAATGACGCCATCGCCAAATACTCTTTGGGAATGGCGCAAATCCTGAAAGCCCGCCGCGCGGAATTTGACCCCACGACGGGCGCAGCCCGCTATCGCAGATTGCAGGGAATCCAAATGCGTATCCCCGGCGATCCAAACATCAACCACAACTGGGTGGTCTGGGATAGCGAATACACTCCCGAATCAAGATCGTGGGAAGTAAGGATCACCCATCAATTGACCGAAGATGCTAAGGGCCCAGACATGCTGATAATCCTCCCCACCAGCTGGTACTTGTATACCGGCGAAATGGCGGGCCAACGGGAAGAACTGGCCAGTGGGGAGATTAAGCAACCCAAGCCCTGACCCTCTTCCCAAGGCCTCCCAGTCCCCACACATCAACGGGGCTTGGGGGTCTTGGATGAGGGCACAGATGCGGGCAGCGGAAGTTCTACTCGATGCCGAAAATCTTCACAAAAATCGGCGTGTCCCCGGTGACGTGCGGCCAAATCACGTGGTAGCCCCAGAGATGTACCCAGGCATTGCCCGTCCGCAACGTGAGATACGCCTTAACCATTCCGGGCCCACCGAAGAGCAGCACAATGAAAATTACCGAGAGCGCGCCATGTGCGATTGTGTCGTACCGCGTCCAGTATTCGGTCAGATGCAACGACGCATAAGTAAAGCCGGACAGAACCATGGTGGCCGCGGTCGAGCCAGTCAATTTCTGGTAGCGCGGCACCAGAATCGACGTGAGAAAGATCATGATCGGCAAGCCGGTACCCAATAACGAAAAGATCAGGGCAATCACGCTGCCCAAGGGCGAACTAAGCCGCCAGATGCCGGACCTCGGCAGATCGATCAGCAATCCCAATCCCAGGACGACCAGAATTACCAGGGTGTCATTCAGCCGGTTGTTTGATTTCAGGCAAAGGGCTTCGCGCGAATAGCCACGATGCCGGAAAAACCAGTAGGGAAGCGCCGCATAGAAAAAGAAGTTATAGAGCGCCCACACAAACACTTCGCGAGTCGTCACGGAATCGTTCAAGCCGAACATGCTTCCGCTGAGGTGTAGCCCAATGCCGTGTGTCCCCGCTAGCCTGCCAACCAGTTGCCCACCGATCAGCACGGCCGCGCCGTAGATCAGCAATCCCACCGATTCGCGCATCGCAATCGCACGCCCCGGCGCGCGAGCTGCGACGTCCACCGACCGGTGCCGCGTCACCAGATAAGTGACGCCGACAAAGATCAGCGCAACCAGCGGCCCAAAAATCTCAAACATCACCCGCGCCTGGTAGGGCGTCACTCTCAGCATGGGCTGATCAAATGGGATCGCACCCTGTGCCAGAAATGGAATCGACGCCGCAAACAGAATCCATACCAGCAGCCCGATCTGCACGATGCGATTCCGCAGCACACTTGATTTTGCATGTGTCGGCGGCGCTCCGGTTGTGCTCATTCTTGTCCCCGCGGAATTTCTCTCTGAGGGCTGGTCCGCAGCAGGCTATCACGGATCCCTTCGCTTTTCAGCCCGAGTGGACTTCCGCGGAGACTTCACCTACCTAGCAACCGAATTCATTCGCATTTAATAATCGTGTGACAATTCCGAAATATCTGCTGGCTAGCCTGTAGTCGTTTCTCAGTCATGTTTGTGGCCCAACCAACCCGGCCCAAGGCCGGGAGTTCGTGTTGAAAACAGGAGGATTCCGAATGTTTGATCACTTCCATTTTTCCGCCGCCCCCAAGAAAGTGATGGCGTCATTGCTGGCCCTCATGGTTAGCTTGGGACCGATTGTCTCTCCCGCTTACGCCGCGCCGAGCAGCACGGCAACACCGATCCAGCACCTGGTTGTGATCTTCCAGGAAAACATTTCTTTCGATCATTACTTCGGAACTTACCCCCACGCTACCAATCCCCCGGGAGAGCCAAAATTCAAGGCGTCACCCAACACCCCGGCGGTCAATGGTCTTAGCAACGCGCTGCTCAATTTCAATCCCAACTTGAATCCTGCAAACGGCACTTCGGCTTCGAACCCTTTCCGTCTTGATCGTTCGCAGGCAGTTACCGGAGATCAGGACCACGGTTACACCGACGAGCAAAAAGCTTTTGACTCGGGCCTGATGGACTTGTTCCCCCTCAACGGAGGCTTCGGGAGCAGTCAGGTCATGGGTTATTTTGACGGCAACACGGTTACCGCCATGTGGAACTACGCCCAGTTTTACGCTATGAGTGACAATTCCTACGGCACCACCTTCGGTCCTTCAACTCCAGGATTGCTCAATTTGGTTTCCGGACAGACTAACGGCGTCACCAGCACCTTGAACGGTACCGGTGACGAAGTGAACGGCGGCAGTGATGGCTCGCTCACCATGATCGGCGATGCCGATCCGATCGGAGATGTTTGTTCCAGCGCAACCCGCGCCCAGGGACAAATGGGCGGAAAAAATATCGGTGACCTCCTCACCGCGGCCGGCGTGACTTGGGGCGGATTCATGGGCGGTTTCGATCTCACCGTCGTCAATTCCAACGGCACCACGGGATGCGCCCGAAGCACCAAAAACCTCGCGACAACCATCGGCGATTACATTGCCCACCACTCGCTTTTCGGCTACTACGCCTCTACTGCCAACCCCATGCATACCCGTCCAGCTTCCCTGGCGGAGATTGGAAACGCCGGCCCCGCCAACCATCAATACGATATTCGCGACTTCTTCGCCGCAGTCGCAGCTGGCAACTTTCCCGCGGTCAGCTTCCTCAAGGCTCCAGCTTACGCAGATGGTCACGCCGGATACTCCGATCCCCTGGATGAGCAAACCTTCCTGGTGAACACCATCAACTTTCTGCAAGCCCAGCCTACCTGGAGCAGCACGGCGGTGGTCATCATGTACGACGACTCCGATGGATGGTACGACCATCAGATGGGTCCTATCGTGAATACCTCCACCGGACCTGCCGATGCTCTGACCGGATCGGACGCTTGCGGTTCGGCGGCAACCTCGCTCCCTGGCATCAACTCAGCCAACACTCACGCCCTTGGCCGCTGCGGCTACGGTCCGAGATTGCCGCTGCTGGTCATTTCTCCTTGGGCTAGGGAGAACTTTGTCGACAGTACGGTCACGGACCAGAGTTCGATTATCCGCTTCGTCGAAGACAACTGGCTCGCTGGACAACGTATTGGCCAGGGTTCCTTCGACGGAATCGCCAACTCCATCACGCAGATGTTCAACTTCAAACAAATGCGCAGCAACGGCTTTCTGTTCTTGCATGCCAGCACCGGTGAAAAAGAGTAGGACGTTACACCGCCAGTAGCGTCGACCGGGTGATCCCCATCCTTTGCGTTCCTCCGCAAAGGATAGGGATCCCCGCTTCACTTCTCCGCCCAAAGATCACTATCCAATCAGATAGCAACCTACGTTAACGGATAGCTTTTCCGAACTTTGGCCAGCGGCTCTGTAAGGCCGTTGACTCTTCAAAATTGTTGCAAGCGTTCACGGTGCCCGCTCTGGGAACCGAGTCCGTTACCGTGACCTATAAGCCGAACTAACCGTTGCGCACGGCGCGTGCCCAACCTTTCGGGGTTCTTGAAAGGTGGGATGCTTCGGCTTTGAACCGGTCGAGCAGCCCGGGCTTTCTTCCCCCACTTTCCGCAGGTCGCGACTTATAGGAAGTTTTTCTTTGGCTCCGGGCGTAGAATATTCATTGCTGCGTCTGGCTCTCGCTGTTCTCCTGCAAAGGAAACCGCCTCAGGGGCGCCCAAGTCACCGGGCTTGACCCGACGCAGCTCAAAAAGGAAGTCTTGACGCTGGCAAGCTTTGCGCCACCTCGATTGGGTAAAAAACTCTGAGAAAGCAGAGATAATGAAGTGGCACGAAGACGTAAGATTCTAGCCGCAGCCGCTCTGTGGGGAGCGTGCGCTTGGTTCGTGAGCTTGGATGTAGACTTCCTGATCACCCATCTTCGCAACGCCCCCTACTGGCTGCTGCAAGGTTTCCGTGCTCTGTTCATGGGGGCGAGCGTCGCCATTGGTTACGTGGTATATCGGAAGTATCAGCTTGAAATGCGGAGTCGTAGCGAGAAATATGCTGAGATCCGAGCCCACATTCGCCAACTTCTTGCCGACTTGCTCACCACCCCCGATGAAGACTTGATCCGTCAACTGCACCGCACCATCAAGCGCATCGAGCAAGTACTGAAACGCTACGACCCCGAAGCCGCTCACCAAAATGCGGAGCGAAAAAAGCCAAAGGTTGCGTAAACCGGGCAACAACATGATGGCCGGAGAGTCGGGAAATTCTAACTCCAGCGCAAAGGTCGGCCCGCCGAATCGCTCCCTCCTGGAGGGTGCTAATCATTGCAAGGGGGAAGGAATTCCAGGTTGCGTACTTAGCGCAGTTCGACTGACACCGCCACCTCGAACTTCGAATAATACTTCTTCACGTCCCCCGCTCCGTACTTCTCGCGAAATTTTTCGACTACAGATTTCACAGTTTTCGCTTCGGTGATCGGCTTGCCCCGGAACTCCCCTTTCGCACCCCGCGCCTCAATCCGAATCTGCGGATTCTTGAGCACGTTCTGGTACCACTGGGTGTCCGAGCCTTGCACAGGCAGGAGGTAAAGCTTCTCGCCATCCAGCACGAACCAGACCGGAATCGAGATTTCTCGCCCCGACTTCCTCCCGGTCACACTGATCCTGATCTCTTGGTAGCGAGTGAGGCGATCTTTCAGAGTTTCCTTTGCGCTTGGCATCGCGTTTTTCCTCGCCACTCACGCAATCGCAGGTGGCCACCTTTGCGGTTCTTGCAAAGGTCGAGTGACCCATCCTTCGCGCTCTTTGCGAAGGGTGGGGTTCCTCTGCTCTGATACCCCTTGCGCAGTTCGCGCCTTTAGGTTAAATCTCAGAAGCTTCACGAACAATCCTAACCGGTTGTTACTGGTCTCGCAAAAGCACCAGAGCCGGGGCGCACGCAACTTTGTCATCCCGACCGAAGCGGAGCGCAGCGAGCGGAGTGGAGAAACCTGCTGAACGAGATTGACCCGCGTGTTTCCGATTCCTAGTCGCTAGGAATCAAATCTCAATTGGTGCAATCGCTTTGATTAAAGGCAATCAGGCTACCGAGCATGGAAACCGTTTTAGCCACCACTCCGATGCCTTAATCCTGCCTTAGTCGTGGTCGCGGTCGTCCCAATCGCGTTCTGTGCGCCAGCGGTGCTCGTGTTCATCCCACCATCGCTGACGCTCGCGCCAGCAACGCTCGCGTGCTTCGTGCAATTCCCGGCGTTCGTGATCCGCTTGCCTACTCCTACGTCCGTGTTTCTCCATTGCTTCGTGGAGTTCGTGCTCCGCATGCTGAATTCGTCGCTGGCATCGGTCCGCATCTTCTGCCTGAAGGCGCGGCAAGCCAACGCTAAGCAGAACCCCTGCGAGAATGACTAGCGAGAAAAGAGATTTTCTGACACTGTTCATTGATTAGCTCCGATTAGCGATCCAACAAGGCGAAGTTTTGGATGCTGGCAATCAACCAGAGGTTACTGCGTCAGGTGTTCAAAAGAGGGTCGTGGTGCCGCAGCCCTATCAATCGGCTGAAGCCCGGACACCACCCGCGGGTGTCCCCCAGGCGGGCTGTCGGAACTCGACTGTGGGAACTTACACCTCTGGCCAGCGACGGTCTTGACGTTGTGCCTCCCACCCTTCGCAAAAAGCGCGAAGGATTGATTGGATAAGAGCAAAGGCCCGATTCGACCCGGTAGTCTTTGTTGAGGACGAAGACGCTGGGAAGAAAGGAGCCTTCGCAATGATGATTATAGGATGTGATTTCCATCCCAGCTGGCAACAAGTGAGTTGGCTGGACACGGAGACGGGGGAAACCGGCGAGCAGAAGCTGGTACAGGCCAGCGGCGATGCCGAGCGGTTCTACCGGCAAGTGCCGGCGCCGGCTTTGATCGGGATGGAAGCCACCGGCAACTGTCACTGGCTGGTGGACTTGCTGGCGGAGTTGGGTCATGAGCTGTGGGTGGGAGATGCGGCGCAGATTCGTGCCAGCTACGTACGGCAGCAGAAGACGGACAAGCGGGACGCGGCGCACATTCTGAAGCTGCTGGTGGAAGGACGGTTTCCGAAGATCTGGATGCCACCCGCCATTGAATTCTCCTTTAATACCGCTTGCGCGGCGTGACGGTCGAATGATGGTGCATACCTTGCGGTGCACAAAAGGCCTACGCAGTTGTGCCGGCTTATTAAACCAATGGAAGGGAATCATGGGAGACGACAAACCCTACCCTGGGCATGGTGTTCAGCAAGCGAATAACGAACCCGAGGAAGCTGATCGCGATTGACCCGGGGCATCCAGTGTTTTGCAAACACCGCGAAGAGGGCTGGTGGCCTCATGCCGCCAGCCCCTCGGTGTTGGTGCCATCTCATGCTGGCGCCGTAAGCGGTGCGCTAGCATCAAATCATTTCACAACGTCGAGTGAGTGAAATGCGTGGAAGATGACGGTCGTTTTAAGCAGCAAACTACGGTTTGTCACCCATCCTCGACAGTGCTCTTGAATCTTCGGACCAAGATTCGGAAGATTTCCTTTTCCGATTTGGCCGTTAGCACATAGCTACTGACAATTTGGGAATTTGAAGGATGCTACCCTGGTATGAAAATTAACCACCCCGTCTGACGGCATGTACTGGTTGACGTACCAGAAGGTGCAATCATCCGACGGATCAATGACCAGGCTGGTATAGTCCCCCCAGCGATCTGCGCGTAGTTCAGACCCTTGGCCCTGCCAGATTAGCGCGGGCGACTCCATTGTGTTAAGAGGATCGCTGGGCACTCGTCCGGTGAAGGCGATGGCGGGGTGCGTAGTCTTGCTCGATTCGCTGAAGCCCACCGCTATGTCCCCGGTTTTGTCCATAGCAATGCTCCCCATCCATAGCGACAGGTCGCCATCCTTGACCGTACCCTCCTGAAATGTGGATGGCGTCCCGTCTGGGTCCCGGATTTCATACCATCGGACGCCGGCGGGGGCCGCGCTGGTAGTAACGGAATGGTTCACCAAGAGCGATTCATGGGTCAGCATATTCCGGTAGGCCAGGCGAAACATCAGACGGTCGGCCAGGGAATCAAGTCTCTGTTTGGTACCTGCCTGCGGGATGCAGACTCCGCCATGACATGCGGGGGAGAAGGGTCGGACCGGGATCCTCACTGGACCAGTGAAAGTCGAGTTGCTCGGAGTGGTGAAATCGACGTGGAACCGGTAGAGGTGCAGAGAACTCCTCGTAGCCAGGTCAACATAAAAATTCGGTTCACCGCTGGGCGGAAGGTTTGAGCCATCCAGGTCCGATGGCAAGAATGAGAACTCACTCGGGTTGTCGAAGCAAATTACGCTGGTGTGCTTTCCCGCCATCATGGCAAAGCGGTCGTAGGCGCAAGCCAGGGCCGATGCACTGGTCGGGGTGAAGAGATTGTAGGACGCATAGTACGCATCGGGCCATACGGCGAGCTTGGGATAGTCGTTGAAATTATCGTTCCCAAACCGGAAGGCGTATCGATGATACCGACCCGTGGCGTCGGATGTGGCGGATACCGCGATACATTCGTTCCCCGTCGAGAAACTCGTATTAGCGGCAACGATGCTGATGATCCAGCGGCCCGCGATTTTGTCGTACAGTACGATGGGATCCGTAAAGAAGAAGGTTACCCCTTGTCCACATAGCCCCGGCATGCCAGTGAAGATGGTGCTGATCTGTTGAGCAGGGAAAAAAGATTTCCCGGTTGCCTTGTCGTAAACCTCATACGCGGTATTGATGGTTTCAACCAGTTGCGTGTCGCCCACAGACAGGTTGCTATCCGAAGGAATACCAGTCAAAGTTCCATTGGCAGAGTTCGGGATACCATCGAAGTTGAGTCCGATGGAGGCCGAAACAGGGGGCAACGCGAACGGTTGCTCAGCAGCATCCGGCCCTGGAGAAATCCGGCCGGGTATCGCTCGTTGCAGCGGACGTGGACGCTCAATCGGATGAACGGCGCCACTCATTGCCAGGGAGGAGTACTCTCGAACCGGTGCGGAAGTGTCATGATAAAGCTCATGAAATACCAGTGGGCGACTCTGCGCCGTGGCGCTAATCACTAAGGTGATGTTGCAGGCGACGAGGGTGAGTAACTTAAGCATGAACCGATATCTCATTTTTTCTCCTGGCGAGGTGGCAAGGGCGCACAAATCATGACGGAGGCGAAAAAAGCGAAGAATGCCCCGGCCCGACGATTGCGACCAGCCCTGCGCCTCCAAGGATTGCAATGGAAACCGATAACGTCCTGCAAGTGAACCAAGTAGTGTGATCATGGACTTCTTACTTCGAAAACGCCCAGCATTGTATACCGGTTTTGCCCTGCGCATCGCTTGAACCGAGTTCCACCGGAGTCGCCCTCAACGGTCTCGATCCGCTCCAGCAACGGTCCGAAATTGGTCTCGTATTCCGGCTCACTTTTGCAACACATCTGTTTACCTCATCCTACTGTCCGTAGGGCAGATCTACCGGCAACCGTTGCTGGGCGCAGGTTTTGTTTGCGATAACAATTGCCGCTTAGGTTGATACCGAACAGAAATTAAAGAGGCTTGGCACGGTCCAAACGGCAGTACAATACTGTCGTTACTTTTCCCATCCTTCCGCCGCGCCCTCGGGCGACGATTCCTTGCGAAAACTGACGAACGTCGCGTAGGGAGCCGGGACGGCTGCTCTCCAACACCCTACCCGGCCTCATGCGAGACCGAAGATGCGTTTCGTTGAGCGTATCTACCCGATTTGGCAAGGTCGAGCGGTTCCTCGATGCCAAAGAGAGGAACGATCATGAAAGCCGACCATGCTTGGGAAGAAGTATACGCAGCCGCGATCCTCGAAACTGACGATACCAAGCTGCCAGATCGCCTTCACGTGGCAAAAGCCGCGATTGACACTCGACTTCATGAATTGCAGTTCGATCATGGAGGTTCGCCCGAAGAACGGCAAGCGATCAGCGATGCCCTTGGTGGGCTGAATGTGCTACGGAGAGATTTAGAAAGACGCTCTCACGTCGAGGGCTCGAGCAACGGCTGAATACCGCTGAGCATTGTTAGGCCAGGACCTCTGGCCGACTGTGAATTGAACAACCTATGGCAGGCCCGTGCCATCCCAGACTGAACGGGCGTGCCTGTGCGCAAGCGCATTCTCATCGTCGATGACAATCCCACCATGCGACACCTGTTGCGAACGACATTCGAGGATATCTCAGGTTGGGAAGTCGCGGAAGCAGTGAACGGGCGCGAGGCAATTGACAAGGCAAGAGAATTGAATCCCGATCTGATCGTGCTCGACCTGTCAATGCCAATCATGAACGGATTACAAGCAGCGCCCGTGCTCCGACGCATACTACCGACCGTTCCGATCATCTTGTTTACACTCTATGGGAGTAGATTTCTTGAGCGGGAGGGGCTGTCCGTAGGCGTTACTGCGGTAGTTTCCAAGGATGCTACGGTGAAGACGTTGGTCAACCGGGCGCAGGATTTGCTAAGAGCCGCGTGAATTCGTGTCACGTTTCGTGCGTCTTGCCCTCTAGGAGTATCCTACGAGGTCAATCCCGTTCGCGAGGGGTGCGGCGTGCCACGTCACCTGCCTGCCAAAGAAACGCCCATCGAGCGAATCTACCGCGAAGTACACGGCGAGAAAATGCCTGACGCGGTGAAGCGCATCCTCCTGAAACCATACAAGTCAAAGATCAAACTCAAGCCCTGGAATTAAACCCGGTTACCCTTTGTTAAAGCGTATGATCGTAGTCATGATGGATGCGAACTACATCTCGGAACGCCTCGCCAGTCTGAAGCTGGAACTGAGCGATCTAAGAGTCGTCAATGCCCGGTATTGGAGCCGGATGGAGCATACGCCGTTGCAGAAATCAGGTCGTGCTTTAAATCAGGAACGCCTGGTGCACATCAAACGGGAATTGTCCGACCTGATGAAGCGCTGCGCTTAGTGAGCACGATTCGGAGAACTTGGGTAAGCCCCCGACGTTCACCCATTGCGAACGGATTTAACGTAAGTGGCTCTGATTCGGCCCGAGTGAACCCTTTCCCCTGCGTCATGCGTCTAATGAGGTATGCAGCTCGGACAAGAATTAAACTTAGAAACAGTCGAACGTCTGAGGGAACAGGGTGAGCTTTTGCTAAGGACGTACCGGGCAGAATTTACCAAGGACCCTAGTAGCCGCGCCACGGAAGCTTCGCGCAGCAACGTCGTTGCTGTGCGGCACACCCTGAAGCAGATCTATGGAGAGGCTATTGCGTCGGACGTGGCCGATCTCGTTAGACAAACAAAAACTTGCCAACCCCGCGGGTCAGTTGGTCACGCTTACCGCCGTGAGAGACTTGCCACACTCTAAGCAACACGCCTTCAATCGAGATGTTATCAATCCGCACCACGGGCACATCCTTTGTGATCCGGACACGGCGACCTGTAATTTCAGCTTGCGCATCTTATAGAGCAGCAGGCTCGCGACCAGCGCAATAAGCAAACCGGCGAAAATACTAATTGCGTTCATTACAGGTGCTCCTTTCTCCGGGCTCCGACGAATGTAATTCCCTGCGCTACGCCAAATCTCCGGCGGCTAGGTCTTGGGAGGCGCTTTTCGCGTTCGATCTGCACTTCAACGCGCTCCGAAAAGCGTGCAAGGCGTACATCGCGTCATCTACCGCCTGCTCTTCTTCGATATTGTCTCCCGCTGAGTGAAACAGTTCTCGCGCACGGGTCACAAGCGCCGTTTCTGCTTCAGCGATTCGGTCTGAAACCTTGTTGGCGTCCAACTCAAAGAGCGCAGCTTTGTAAGATTGCCGCCACACTCCTTCGTGCGGTGATCTCAATATGCCAGTGTTCATAACCACTCCTGGACGAGTAGCAGTCCAGCTGATATGAGCGGGAGGCGATGTAAGCCGCCTCCCATTTCTCTCATTACGCGCTGGTTTTATGCGGCCTTGCCGGGAGCCTTGGCTTCGAGGGCCTTCCCGCTGCCAACATTAACCTTGATCTGCTTCGGTTTGGCTTCAGCCTTTTTGGCGAGACTGATGTTCAGCACGCCCTTGTCATAATGGGCGCTCACTTGCCCTGGATCTACCGAACTGGGCAAGGTGAACGAGCGGGTGAAGCTTCCGTACTGCCGCTCGACGCGACGGAAGTTCTCCTCCTTCTCTTCCTTCTCGAACTTGCGCTCGCCATGGACGGTGAGGGTGTTGCCTTCGATGCGGACATCAATGTCTTTTTCGTCGATGCCCGGAACTTCAAGCTTCAGGGTGATGGTGTGCTCGTCTTCGTAGATGTCCACCGGCGGTGCGAAGCTGGTGGTGGTCAACGCCTCTTCCGGTCCCTCGGGGCTATACGATTCACGGAAAAGACGGTTCATGCGGTTCATGCGGTCTTGCATGGTGGCAAACTCACGGAAAGGTTCCCAACGGGTCAATAGTGTCATGATGCAGTTCCTCCTTTAGAGGGGGGCAATCTAAGGGGAAAAACTTCAGATGGGCTGACTTAGCTCAGGAGACCTGAAAGAGTAAGAAGAGGATGCTTGCTCGAAAACAATGCTAGCCCTTTACCCCACGACTGTCAAACAGAAGCGCAAGTACCGAATCAACCTGCCGGGTGACCCAGGTTCGCGTCCGTTCTTTGGACGCTAATAGAGCATCCTGCTTGAGCAAATAAGAAGGGCCAGCATGGTCGCTGGCCCCGAAACAAAAGTGACGGCTGATTCACTTTTGCATACTATCTTTCGCCATCTTGAGCGACACCACGTGAACCTCGTTCTTGTCCGCGTCTACGTGGGCTTGCAGGGTGACGTGGTGCCCTTCATGTCCTTTTACTGCCTCCGGGTTGCTAATAGTCCAACTCTTACCGTCCTTGTCGCTCACAAACATCTTGCCATCTTCGCTTATTTTTCCCGTGACACTAGCCGCTTTCATGGCCGTATTCGATTTGCTGGTGTCGGGCTGCTGCGCCCCGTATTGAGCCACAGCGACCGCGGACATCAGCAGGGCCAGCGCGAATGAAAAGATCATCAGCTTTTTCATCTTCGTACTCCTTTCGCAGAATACTGCTTAGGCGTTATCGAGCTAATCGGCCAGGAATTACCACTCCGAAGACGAGTGACGTGAAGATTGCCTCTTCTTAACCAGTGTGCTCTCGTGCGATGTCCTCCGTCAAGCGCATGAGCGCTTCGAATCGGCGGGCTGGCCCATCCTTCGCGTTCTTTGCGAAGGGCGGGCGGGTGGCCCAGGTCTCGCCGGGGTTGCGAGACCTGGGATTCCAAATCTCTTTCCCATGGTCATCCGTCGCAGACTGGCTACCGCGCAAGCTCTATCCTCCCTACCCGTGTCTCACCCCAAGCGCTACTACGGTTCCGGCGATCTTCACTTTATCACTGCTGGTTGCTACCACCGTCAGCTTTTTCTAGGGACCGCGGGACGGCGCGATCTTTTCCTGCGCGTTCTGGAGCGCATGCGCCGCCGTTATCGCTTCGCGGTTCTGGGCTATGTGGTTATGCCCGAGCATTTTCATCTGCTGGTCAGCGAACCGCAGCTCCGGACTTTGTCCACCGTCATGCAAGCCCTGAAGCTAGGTTTCAGCCGCCGCTGGCTCTCACCCCGACGAGCCCTCCTGCAGTCCACGCCGTGGCCCCTACCCCGCCGCATCTGGCAAGCGCGTTTCTATGATTTCAACGTCTGGACCGAACACAAACGCATTGAGAAACTGCGTTACATGCATCGTAATCCGCTCAAGCGTGGGCTGGTGGATTCTCCCGAACAGTGGCGCTGGAGCAGTTTCCGCTTTTATCTTTGCGGAGAGCCGGGACTGGTCAAGATCAACGACACCGATATTCTGCTGATGAGAGTTCGTTGGCGGACGGCATGAAGGATGGTTTCGTGGTGATCCCAGGTCTCGCAAAAGCGACGAGACCTGGGCCACTCGCCAAACTCTGAAGGGTGCCCCGTCCAAGCTCTGCTTGGGCGGGGGTGTTCGGACACATCGCGACTTAGGCGGCCACGCC
>Ga0210401_10000490_pt1 | contig 48185 bp, 40 predicted proteins | sample IncBWH32MmetaG_FD_150866 | JGI IMG/M metagenome (GOLD analysis project Ga0210401, IMG submission 150866) | Forest soil microbial communities from Barre Woods Harvard Forest LTER site, Petersham, Massachusetts, United States - Inc-BW-H-32-M | ecosystem: Environmental > Terrestrial > Soil >...
CCAGGTTCAGCACGCGGGCGTCAAGTCCCTGGCGCGCCACGAAGTCGAACATCAGCGCATCGAGCCCGCCGCGGCCGGCAAAGCCTTCCTCCAGCGTCACGATGCCCTGGTAGGGGGCCAGCGCCCGCGCCAGCGCCGGCGCATCAAAGCCGGTCAGGCTCGTGAGGTCGATCACCCCGACCTCGCGGTGCAGCCCGGCGAACTGCTGGGCCACCTTCAGCGCCGTGTGCACCATGTACCCGGTGGCCACCAGGCACACCGGCCCGGCAGCGCGGTGCACATGAAAGCCCAGCGCCAGGTCCGGCGCGCCCGCCTCGTACAGCACCGGCAGCACCTGCGCATCCAGCCGCAGGTACTTGGGCCCCGCCTGGGCCAGGCACGGGGTGAGCAGCGCGCTGGCGGCCACATGGTCGGCCGGCGAATAAATGGCCATGTTGGGCAGCGCCCGCATCACCGTCAGATCCTCGTAACACTGGTGCGTGGGACCGGACACCACGTAGCTGTAGCCGGCCCCCACCCCGATCAGGTTCACGTTCATCGGCCGCAGCGTCGACAGCAGCGCCAGGCTCACCCGGATCTGCTCCAGGCAGCGCATCGTGATGAACGGGGCGATGGCGTAGGCGAACACCTTGTAGCCCTCCAGCGCCAGCCCGGCCGACACGTTGATCAGGTTCTGCTCGGCGATGCCCACGTTGATGAAGCGGCCCGGAAACTGTCCCCGCATCCGGTCCAGCACCGGGGAGCCAAAGTCGGCGCAGGTGAAGAAAATGTCCTCATCCCGCCCCATCGCCGCCAGCAGCTGCTCCAGCAGCGCATCGCGCATCGCGAGCGGTCGCATCGTCATGGCTCTTGTCCCAGCAGCCGGTCCAGCAGCTCCGGCTTCGGATTGAGCACGTGGCACAGCGGGGCATCCTCCAGGTCCGGCACCCCGTGGCCCTTGCGGGTGTGGCACACCAGCGCCTTGGGACCGGCGCCCTTCGCCTTCATCTGCAGCAGCGCCTGCTGCACCGCCTCCACGTCATGGCCGTCGACCTCGTTGCAGTCCCAGCCGAAAGCCGCCAGGCGCCCGCAAAGGTCCCCGTGCGTGACGATCTGATCGGTGTGCCCCAGCATGCTGATGCGGTTGTCGTCCACCACCAGGTTCAGGTTCCCCAGCCGGTGGTGCGAGGCAAACATGATCGCCTCCCAGTTGGCCCCCTCGTGCAGCTCGCCGTCCCCCGTGACCACGAAGACGCTGCGATCGCTTGCGCGCCGCTGCAGCGCCAGCGCCACGCCCGTGGCCACCCCCAGCCCATGGCCCAGGGACCCGTTGACCGTCTCGTAGCCCGGAATCACCGGGTCCGGAATGCCGCCCAGGATGCCCCCCGCCTGGCACACCCGCGACAGCTCCTCCGCCGGGAAAAACCCCAGATCGGCCAGGATCGGGTACATGCACACCGAGCCATGTCCCTTGCTGATGATGCAGCGGTCCCGCTGCGGCCAAAATGGCTGGGTCGGATCGAACCGCAGCACCCCGCCGTAGTACAGCGCCACGAAAATCTCCACCGCCGACAGCGACGAGGCCAGGCGCGTCTCCGGGGCGTGCCGGTGCACCCGCAGCGTCTCGCGCCACACCCAGTGCGCCTTCTCGCGCAGCATCCCCGATCCCATCCCTGTCAGGACCAGCCGGCCGGGCTAGATCGCGCCAGCCAGCTCGGCGGTGAGCACCGGGCCCGGCTTCAGAGGCAAGCCGTCGTCCTCGAAGCCGGGACCGAAATCCGCGCGCATCGTGCGCGCGGTCATCCGCTCGTGCAGGGTGGTAGCGACTTTGCGCAACAGCACGCGCATGAACGCCCCGCGCTCGCGTTCGCACGGGGCGAGCCGCTCATCGAGGTATTCGAAGTGCGCGATCGCGAAGCGATGGCTGAACCAGCCCAGATACCAGAACCAGTCCGTGTAATAGATCCAGGAGTTTTCGTTCATCGCCCGCACGTGGGTCGGGTCCTGCCAGGCGGTGGCGGCCCGCTCGTACGGCACCTCGATCGCCAGGATGCCGTTGTCGGCCAGCAGATCGAGCGCGTTCGTCATCAAGGTCGGAAGGTCGGCAACGTGTTCGAGCACGTTGTTGGCGTGGATCACTTCGAGCGATCCGGCCGTCAGCTCGACCTCGCCCAGCGTTGCGGACCGCAGCGTGACCGGCAGGCTGATCTTGCGCGACAGGTCCAGCACCAGATCCGGCCGCGTTCGATCGAGCACGTCGATGTTGATCCAGCCGGGCAGGTAGTCCTTGCCGCTGCCCAGATTCATCCGGCGCGGCGCTGGCGCCGGGACCTGGCGCCGTGCGGTCGCATGATCCTGCGCGACCCGGACCAGGAAGGCCGCCAGCTGCCGCATCGATGCGGACGGATCGGAACCGTGGAAGCGTGCGAGCTTGCGCGCCGCCTCGCTGTTGAAATCGGGCGCTGCCAGCGTGCGGGCCACGAACGGCGCGATCGCGTCGCTGGGCGCCCAGAACACGGTCGATTCGAACTCGGGGGGAATGCCGGTGTCGAACTTGCGCTCGGAAATGACCGGCGTGCCGAGCGACAGGCAATGCGAAATGCGCGTCTGCTCGAGCCGGCCCGTCTCGTAATAGTGCAGGTTCAGCACGGCTTTGGCTTGCACGATGAACTGGTCGCGCTCTGGACCGTACAGGGGATGATCGAACATCGTGATGCGGCAGCCGCTCGCTTCGATCTGCTCGATCAGGCGGCGACGGCGGTCATTGATCGATCCGAAAAACAGCAGGTCCAGCGGACGGTCCTCGAGGCGGGTCCCGCAGCGGCCCGCGCGAAGGTACGGCGCATCCAGGATGGAAACGCACGGGCCGGCCAGCGCCGTTGCATAGGCCTGCTGGTTGGCCGGGTCGTAGTCGAGGCTCGGTACGGACGCGAGCAACTCCAGGTAGGCCGCCGGCAACGCGGCGCCTCCGCGCCCGATCTGCTCCAGGTTCAGGATCACGCACGGGAAAAGATCTGCGAGGTTGCGCTCGAATCCGTTGTGAGCTCCCAGCACGATGTTCAGGCGATCGCGGTACAGGCGGTTCTTCGACAGCTGGCAGGCGAAACCGAGGCGGCTGAGGTGATAACGCAGGTAGCGCGCCTGATCGAGGAAGCCCAGCGCGTGGGCATCGCCCGGCCGCTGGACGATGCTCAGATTGATGGCAACAGTGTCCACTGATTTCCCCGCGGTGCATGCGGCGGTTGGAGTCTGAAGCCGCTGCGCAGCATCCAGCGCGTGGTCCCGGGCCGCAAGCCGAGCCAGCCGGATCGATGCTAGTTCGGCGCTGCCGGCCGCGATAAGCCAAATTGCTGCAGCATTGGGTGCCAATCGGCCGGTCCAGACAGGGGACGGCGTAAAGTATCTGTTCGAAGAAGACGGGCAGATGCTCATGGTGAAGCCGGTCGCGGCCGCCGTTCTTGCAATGACGTTTGCGGGCCTGCTGCACGCCGCCGACGATGAGCACCACGCGCATCCCGCGCCGGAAAAGCTCGGCGCGGTGAGCTTCCCTACGACCTGCGCGCCGGCGGTCGCTCCCGCGTTCGAAAGAGCGCTGGCGCTGCTGCATTCGTTCGCGTACGCCGCGTCCGAACAGGCGTTTCGGGATGTCGCCGCCCGGGATCCGGGCTGCGCGATGGCGCGCTGGGGAATTGCGATGTCCCTGTTTCACCAGCTCTGGCAGCCGCCGTCGGGCGAGGACCTGCGCGCCGGGGCGGAGCAAGTTCGGCGCGCTGTGGAAACCGCAGCGGGCTCGCTGCGTGAGCGTCAGTTCATCGAGGCGTTGAGCACGTACTATCGCGACAGCGAACGGGACGGACACGCCGTGCGCGCGCAACGCTATGCACGCGCCATGGCCGACGTCGCCCGGGGCAATCCGGCGGATCCCGAGGCGCAGATCTTCTACGCGCTGGCTCTCATCGCGACAGCGCCACCGGCCGACAAGTCCCATGCCAATCAGAAGCAAGCCGCCGGGATTCTCGAGCCGATCTTTCACCAGCAGCCCGAGCACCCCGGAGCAGCCCACTATCTGATTCACGCCTACGACAGCGCAGAATTGGCGCCGCAGGGGCTGGCCGCGGCACGCGCGTATTCCAGGATCGCTCCATCGGCGCCTCACGCTCTGCATATGCCGTCGCATATCTTTACGCGCCTTGGACTCTGGGACGACTCCATCGCATCGAATCGGGCGGCGCGCGCCGCGGCGCACCAGCAGGGCGATTTCGGGGAAGAACTGCATGCGATGGATTACCTGACCTACGCATTGCTGCAACGCGGCCGCTATGCGGAAGCGGGGCAGGTTGTCGCCGAGCTTGGATCGGTGAACGGCATCCACGCGGCGGAGTTCAAGGTGGGTTACGCCGCAACCGCCATGCCGGTGCGCCTGGCGGTCGAGGGCCGTGCGTGGGACGAGGCCGCCTCTCTGGAGCCTCTGCCACAGTCGGCGCCGCACGTCGCCGCACTGGTTTATTGGGCGCGTGCGCTCGGCAAGACCCGGGCTGCACATCCGCGATCAGCGGATGCCGAAATTGACAGGCTCGAGGCGTGCCTGCGCGACGCCCAGTCCGCGGGGAACGAGTATTGGGTCACACAAGTCGATGCACTCCTCAAGGAGGCCCGGGCCTGGCGTTTTGCGTCCATCGGCGAGGCGGAAGCGGCAATTGGCAGCCTGCGCGCGGCGGCCGATGAGGAGGATGCCGTCGAGAAGCTGCCGGTGACGCCGGGTCCGGTTGTCCCGGCCCGTGAGCAGCTTGGCGAACTGCTCGTCGATCTGAAGCGTCCGGACGAGGCGCTGAGCGAGTTCCGCACCGCCCTGACGTTCGCGCCGGGCCGGCGGGGAGCGCTGGTCGGCGCCGTTGCAGCGGCCGAGCACCTTGGTGACGCTCGAGCTGCCGCGCAGCTTCGGGCCGAACTGGGCCGCTAGATCCGGAAAGACGCTAATTGGAGGTGGAGGCCGCCTCGCCGTTCGACACGGTGCCGATCAGCGCGTTGATCAGCTTTCCCTGCTGCTGGACCACCTGGCTGATCTGCACGATCGCCTTGCGCTGATCATCGATGCGCGCCTGCTGCTCGGCGATCATCTGCACCAGGCCCTCGCGCGTGTGGTCCAGGAACAGGGCCAGGTTCTCGCCCCCGTAGTCGTCGAAGCGCTCGCCATGGTCCATGCCGTTGAACGATCGGCTGTTCTGCCCGACGCGGCCGATGTGCTGAACGTAGGACCTGCGCGTCACGCGGATCGGCACCCCCTGGCGCGTCAGGTAGCCGCTCCAGTCCCAGTCGAACTTGCGCGACGGCGGCACGTGCCGCAGCACGTCGGCGAGCAGGCCGTGCTCCCACAACGTGCCGGCAGCCCCGACGCTGCGTTTGACCACGAATTCGCCGTCTTCCGCCAGCACCGGGTGCGAGGCGGTGTTGAACACGCTGAAAAGGCACGGTTTAGCCTGCGGAGCCTTGGCGGAGCAGGCCGCCCCGATGATCTGCAGGCACTTGTCGACCAGCCCGCGCGAGCACAGCAGATCGGCATCCAGGTTCAGAAGGTGGCCCGACCCGTTCTGGACGAAGTGCTCGAACAGGCGGTGCATCGCGTAGTCGGCGCCGCCCGAATTGCGCTCGGCCCTGAACACGATGGCCTGGGGGAACAGGCGCTGCAGGAAATCCCCATCGAACTCCTGCGAGCAGTCGTCCAGTACCCAGATGCGCGCGCGTTCCAGCCCGCTCACCTGCGCCAGCGAGACGGCCACCGCCTGCAGCAGCGGGCGGCGATTGTAGGTCGTGATGCCGATCGTGAGCGATGGCGCGGTCATCGGATGCTTTCCCCGGCTGGATGCGGCGGCACGCCGCCGTTCGGATCGGCCTCGATGTGAGCCGGCGCATGGCCGCAGCGGTGCCGATCGTGCATTTGGGTCATCAGCGCCTCCAGGTCGCGCGTGTAGCGCGCGCTGTCGAACAGAGCGCAGCGGTCGCGGTTGTGCGCCAGGCGGGCCTTCAATGCGCCCAGCCGGACCGGATCACGCGCCAGGGCCAGGGCGGTCGATTCGTAGTGCGCCAGGTCGGGCACGACCAGCTCCGGCGACCCCGCCGCGTTCAGGATGCTGGCGGCGACGCGCGATACGAACGTCTCGCCGGGGCAGGTTATCAGCGGCACGCCGGCCCACAGCGCATCGCTCGCGGTCGTGTGGGCACAGACCGGCCGCGTGTCCAGGAAAAGGTCGGCCTGCTGCAGCCGTCCCAGGTGCTGGGTCTGATGAACCGGCTGCGCCCATATCAGGCGGGAGTCGTCGACGCCGCGGCGCCGCGCCTGCGCCGCCAGGTTGCGGCGCGACTGTTCGCCCGCCTGGTACAGCCACAGGACGCTGTGCTCGACCTGTTGCAGCAGCCGACACCAGAGGTCGAATATCTCGGGCGTGATCTTGTAGGGGCCGTTGAAACTGCAGAAGACGAATCCCCGCTCCGGCAGACCGCAGGCGGCCCGCGTCGGGCGCGATCCAATCGTGCGGTGGCGGTCGTTCGGCTGATAGCACACGGGCATCTGCGCGATCTTTTCCGAATAATCCGGCGCGTGTGCCAGCGGCGTAATGATCGGGTCGCCGATGATGTAGTCGTACAAGGGTGCGCCCAGCGTTCCCGGGTACCCCAGGTAGTTGACCTGGATCGGCGCCGGCCGATACGCCAGCACGCCGTTGCGCGCGCCCAGCGTGTATCCCTTCAGGTCCAGCAGCACGTCGATGCCGTCGGCGCGGATCCGTTCGGCCAGCGCGCGGTCCGACAGGTCGCGGGCCTCGACGAAGTGGTCGACACCCTGCTCGATGCGCCGGCGCGCGGGCGATGCATCGTCGATGCCATAGGAGTAGGCGCTGACGTCGAACCGCGCTCGATCGTGGCGCTCGAAGATTTCGCTGATCAGGTACGCGGTGGCGTGCTCGTGAAAGTCCGACGACAGATACCCCACCCGGATCGATCCGGATGCCGCCCTCGGAGCGGGCGGCGCCAGCGGCGTCACGTGCCCCCACATGCGCTGCGCAAACACACGGGCGGCGGCAAGTTGCTGGCGGCGCGTCGAGGGCTGGGCCAGCAGCTGGAACGGCACCGGTTGACCGGCGCCGGCGTCGATCAGCCGCATCAGCTCGGCCAGATCCTCGCCCAGGTGATCCCAACGGCAGGCGTGCAGGGCCTCATAGGCCATCCCGGATACGAGCTCGACCTGCTTGCCCCCGAGCGCGATGGCGGTCTTGAAGCACTCTCGTGCCTCTTCGTGCAATTTCATCGGGTTGAACGAGTTTCCAAGCTGCACGTGGGCCTGGAAGTAGTCCGGCTTGCGCGACAGGGCCGCCAGGTAGGCTCTGACCGCTTCCGGGTACCGATTCAGGTGGCGCAGCGCCTCGCCCAACTGGAAATGAAGATGCGGGTTGGTCAAGGAAGCATCGGGTCGGCCCGTCAGCAGTGCAATCGTCTCGAGGTGGCGATTGGCCGCGTTCAGGCATTCGCAGATCACCGCCAGCGTGCTCTCGGACAGCGGCGTGATCGCGGCGGCGCGTCGCGCGGCCTCGGCGCCGCCCTCGACGTCACCACACCGGATCCGGGCGTGGGCCAGGTTGAGCCAGTACACCGGGTCGAGCGGATTGCGCCCGACGGCGCGCTCGAACACGGCAGCCGCCGCGGTCCATTGCTCCTGTTCGGCCAGCGCGAGCCCGCGCATGTATTCGGACTGTCCGGCCGGCGGTGGCCGCAGGCGGTTGGACCGGCTCGGTTGGCGGGCGAACCGCTGCATCGGCGCTCGATTCTCGGGTTGGCGGCGCCGCGAGCCATCGCGGCGTGCCCGCACTGTAGGGTGGGCCGGTTTGCCTCGAGCCGCGGAAAAGCCCGTCGAACCTTAAACAATTAGAAAAACGCCCGGCGCTTGCGCGCCGCCGGGCGCGCCCGGGAATTGATCCGGCATCACGCGACAGTTTGCGGCTTAGGCAGCCCGATGAACATGATTTACTTGGTCATCTGCGACGCGAGCGCCGACCGATGGATACCACGCCCTTTCCGGAGCCCGAGGCGCCGGAGCTGGAGCGCTACTGGCTGTATTCGAGCATCGAGATCGCGTCGATGCTCGGGCGCCTGTGCGCCGATCGCGTCTCGATGACGGTCTACTGGGGTCGCGACGGCGAGTTCGCCGTCACCCAGATCCTGGAAGTCGACACGGTGCGCGGCGAGCTCGAGTTCGATCTGCCCAACCAGCCGCAGCAGCAGGCGCGGCTGCTGGCCGCGGGCGACCTGGTGGGGGTGGCCTTCGTCGAGAACGTCAAATTGCAGTTCAACGTCGCCTCGCCGCGCCCGTCCTCGTGCGGCGGCTATCCGTCGTTCCGCGCGGCCCTTCCCGAACGCGTGCTGCGGCTGCAGCGGCGCGAGTACTACCGCGTGCGCACGCCGGACAGCCTGTCGGCGACCTGCCTGGTGCCTTATTCCGGTGACCGCGAGCAGTACGAATCGCTGCGCGTGATCGATCTGAGCGTCGGCGGCCTGGCAATGCTCGCCTATCCGCGCCATTTCGATCTGAACAGCGCCAACGTGATCGATCGCTGCTACCTGGATCTGCCGAGCGTGGGCACGCTGACGGTGCGGATGCGGGTGGCGCACGTCGAGACTTCGGCCGACGGGCAGTCGCGGCGCCTGGGATGCGAATTCGTCGACCTGTCGCCGCACGCCCGCATGATGCTGCAGCGTTACGTGCAGCGGATCGACGTCGAGCAGCGACACCGTCGCGGCCCCGATCCGCAAAAGGTCGCCTAGCCTTCGGTCAGGTCGGGCTCGCCGCGCCCGGGGCTGGCTGCAGCGCGGTCGATTCCGGCGCCGCGTACAGCTCGTTCCAGGCGCGCTCGTACTGCTCTCCCGTTCCGATCCAGGCGACGGTCCCGACCGACAGTGCCGCCGTATAGATCGCGGCGATCCGCTCCCCGAGGCCGTCGCGCGCACGGATGCGCACCGCCGACAGCATGTGGGGATGGCCTTGCGCGTACACGCGGGCGACCAGCCGCATCCCGGCCGCATAGGGAACCAGCGACTCGGGCAGGCCGGCGATGCCGCGGCGCCCGTCGCGACGCCGTTCCGACGTATCTTCGAACCACACGAACAGGTCCGTGCTGCCGGCGGCGACGGAGTCCTGTGCGGCGGCCTGCCGCGCGTATTCGGACAGCGGGCGCGTTACGTGTTCCGCCAGGCGCCGCACCAGTTCGGTTCGAGTCATTCTTCAGCTTTTCCTAAGTTTTGTGACACCCGGTGATGTGGGCGCGCTCAACTGGTTCGATCGGCCGGCGCCCGGTCTGTCTTGAGCAATGGGCGTGGATCACGGTGCAATTCATGGGATCGAGCAGGGCCGTGCGGCCGGGTTTGGTGCCTAAAGTACGGCGCCAGTCGGCCGATATTTGATCGTTAGGGGTGTCTGCGCCCCCCGAATAATCAGCGCTAATCCATACGATCCGCGCGCCTTGCCCGCGCGGTGACGCCGCGCGCTGATGGCCGATTCCGACCAGTCCTCTGAAGACCGCACGCTAGAGCCGTCGGCCAAGCGTCTGGCCGACGCGCGCCGCCAAGGGCGGGTCCCACGCTCGCGCGACCTGTCCCACCTGATGGTGCTGGGCACCGCGGTGCTCGCACTGAGCATGCTCGGATCGCAGATGGCGCAGGCCTGCCGCGGAGTGCTGGTTCGCGGCCTGACGTTCGACCAGGCTGCCGTCTCCGATCCGGCCCGGATGGGCGCGCGGCTGGCCGAACTTGCCATCGATGTGACCTGGACCACGCTGCCGCTGCTGATCGCCATGCTGGCGTCGGCGTTCGCGGCCCCTCTTCTGATCGGCGGCTGGAACTTTGCCCCCGATACGGTGGTGCCGCGCCTGGATCGGCTCGATCCGCTCAACGGAATGCGGCGTTTCTTTTCGCTGTCGTCGTTGGTGGAGCTCGGCAAGGTCGCTGTGGTGGCGGCCCTGCTGTCGGTCGCCGGTGCCTTCACGATTGCCGGCCACATGAGCGACTTTGCGGCGCTTTCCCTGCAGGCTCTGCCGGCCGCGGCCGCCGAGCTCGCTGCGATGCTGCTGGCGGCCTTCATGCTGCTGACCGGCACGCTGGCGGTGGCCGCCGCGATCGATGTTCCGTATCAGGTCACCCGCTACCGCCACCAGCTGCGGATGACGGTGCAGGAGGCACGCCAGGAGGAAAAGGAAAGCCAGGGTGATCCGCGCATCAAGCAGCGCGTTCGAAGCGCCCAGCGCGAGATGGCGCGCAAGCGGATGATGGCCGCGGTGCCGAAGGCTGACGTCGTGGTGACCAACCCGACGCACTTCGCGGTCGCCCTGAAATATCTGCAGGCGCGGCATCGCGCGCCGATCGTGGTCGCCAAGGGAATGGGCGCGGTGGCTGACCGCATCCGCGCTCTGGCGACCGAGAACGGGGTACCGCATCTGGAGGCGCCACCGCTGGCGCGCGCCCTGTACCGCCATGTCGATATCGGCAGCGAGATCCCCGCCGCGCTGTACAACGCGGTGGCGCAGGTCCTGGCGTACGTGTACCAGCTCAAGCGCTATCGCGACGGGCAGGCGCAGCCGCCGCAGGTGCCGCGGGAGATCCCGATTCCGCCCGGCTTGGACCCGTTCGAGCCGAGGGCCACCGCATGAGCGCTGTAGCAAGGGAAACTGAGCAATGAACGCACTGGCCGCAATCTTCGATCACCCGCTGCTGCGCAACGTGCCGTGGCGGTCGCTTGCGGTTCCGCTGCTGATCTTCATGGTACTGGCCATGATGATCATCCCGCTGCCCCCGTTCCTGCTGGACCTGGCGTTCACCTTCAACATCGCGCTGGCGCTGATCGTGCTGATGACGGCGGCCTACACGCGCCGCCCGCTCGACTTCGCCGCCTTTCCCACGGTGCTGTTGCTGACCACGCTGATGCGGCTGTCGCTGAACGTGGCGTCGACCCGGGCGGTGCTGACGATGGGACACACGGGGCCGGCCGCCGCCGGCAAGGTGATCGAGTCGTTCGGTCACTTCGTGATCGGCGGCAATTTCGCGGTCGGCTTGATCGTGTTCGCGATCCTGGTCGTGATCAACTTCGTGGTCGTGACCAAGGGCGCCGGGCGGATCGCCGAGGTGGCAGCGCGCTTCACACTGGACGCCATGCCGGGCAAGCAGATGGCGATCGACGCCGACCTGAACACCGGTGCGATCGACGACAAGGAAGCACGCCGGCGCCGGATGGAAATCGGCCACGAGGCCGACTTCTACGGGGCCATGGACGGCGCCAGCAAGTTCGTGCGGGGCGACGCGGTGGCCGGCATCCTGATCCTGTTCATCAACGTGATCGGGGGGCTGGCGATCGGGATATTCCAGCACGATCTGTCACTGTCGGTCGCGGTCGCCAATTACGTGCTGCTGACGATCGGCGACGGTCTGGTGGCGCAGATCCCGGCGCTGGTGATCTCGATCGCGGCCGGCCTGATCGTTTCGCGCGTGGGGCGCGAGGACAGCGATCTCGGCGTCCAGATTCTGGAGCAGCTGGCGCGCGCACCGCGCACGCTCGGCATCACCGCGGCGATCCTGTTCGTGCTGGGCGTGATCCCCGGCATGCCGTGGCTGGTCTTCCTGCTGCTGGCGGCCGCCTGCGGCTCGGCGGCACGGTGGCTCTGGCAGCGCGAACAGCTCGCGCTGCAATCGCAGGCGCAGGCGAGCGCCGCTCCGGCGGCGTTGCCGTCGCAGGAAGCCAGCTGGGACGACATCGTGCCGGTGGACGTGCTGGGGCTGGAGGTCGGCTACCGCTTGATTCCGCTGGTCGACCAGAACGCGGACGGCGAGCTGCTCAAGCGGATCAAGGCGATCCGCAAGAAATTCGCGCAGGACATCGGATTCCTGCCGCCGCCGGTGCACATCCGCGACAACCTGGAACTGAAGCCGAGCCAGTACCGGATGCTGCTCAAGGGGGTGGTGATCGGCGAGGGCGAGGCGTTCAACGGCATGTGGCTTGCCATCAACCCGGGCGGCGTGACCCAGACCGTGCCCGGCACCCCGACACGGGACCCGGCGTTCGGCTTGCCGGCGATCTGGATCGAGGCGCGCTCGCGCGAGTCGGCGCAGGTGCTGGGCTACACCGTGGTCGATTGCGCCACCGTGGTGGCCACCCATGTGAACCACCTGCTGCTGTCGCAGGCCGGACAGTTGATGGGCCGTGCCGAGGCGCAGGCGTTGATCGACCACGCCGGCAAGCTGCAGCCCAAACTGGTCGAGGACCTGGTGCCGAAGCTGATTGCGCTCGGAACCTTGCAGAAGGTGCTGTCGAATCTGCTCGACGAGGGCGTGCACATCCGCGACATCCGCACCATCATCGAGACGCTGACCGATTGCGCCACCCGCACCACCGATCCGTTCGAGCTGACCGCGCAGGTCCGCACCGCGCTGCGGGCCTCGATCGCCCAGTCGCTGTTCGGCAACGCGCGCGAGCTGCCGGTGATCGCGCTGGATCCGCAGCTCGAAAAAGTCCTGTCGCAGTCGCTCGGCGCAGCCAACGAGACGCCGGCGTTCGAGCCGGGACTGGTCGACCTGTTGCAGCAGGGCGCGGCCATGGCTGCCAAGCGCCAGGAGGACGTGGGCCTGAGTCCGACGCTGCTGGTGCCGGACCGGCTGCGCCTGCCGCTGACGCGCCTGCTGCGCCGCGCCGCTCCGCGGCTGCGGGTGCTGGGTCACGCCGAAGTGCCCGAGACCAGCACGATCCGCGTCAGCACCGTGCTGGGTGCACCGGCGTGATGGACGAAGAGCCTGAACATGCATTCACTTTTGCGTTCGATCGATCTGCGAAACGGCGTTAGGAGAGCACGATGAGCTTCAGGCGATACATAGCGGGCACGGTGCGCGAGGCGCTGGATCGCGTGCGGCGCGAACTCGGTGATGACGCCGTCATCCTTTCCAACAAGCGCCTCGGGGCGGGCCGGATCGAAATCGTCGCGGCCGCATCCGATTCGATGCAGGCCCTGGTCGAGGACGCCGACCGCCCGCGCGCTTCGCCGCGCGCGGCCGCCGGCGGCCGCGACCCGCGCGCCGACGGCCAGGCCCAGCCCGAATCGTTCCAGGAGTTCGTGCGGCGCCAGGCGCCACCGGCGGGGCGTGCCCGGCCGGATGCCGCCGAGGCGCCGCCGCGCGCGCGTGCGCCGGTTCGCGCCGAGCCGCTTTCGCCCCGCGCCGGCGTGGCGATGTACCACGAAGTGGCCAGCGTGCGCGCCGAGCCCGATATGGCGCCGTTGGGCCCTTCCGGGGCCGTCACCGCGCCCGTAGCGCCGGCGTCGGCGCCAGCCGTATTCCGCCAGCGTCCAGTGCACGAAGCCGCGGCGGCCCCGCCCGTGGCGCCACCCGCGCCGGCTCAGCGCCTTGCCCCGACGCCGCAGGCCGCCGCCGCGATGGCTGCCCCGGTGACACGGCGGCCGGCTCCGCCCGAACTTCCGGCCAGTGCGACGATCGCCGGAGTGGCCTCGGCAGCGCCGTTGAGCGCCTCCGCCATGCGGCCTCCAGAGCCGCCGGGGACGCCCGAGGCGATCGCGACCGTGCAACCCCCGCCCACGCCCAAGCCGCTGCCGGCGATGGCCCAACCGCCGGCCCCTGTTGCGACGGCCGCGGCCACACCGCCGCCCGCGGAGCGCGACGACAGCCGGGTGATGGATGAATTGCGTTCGCTGCGGGCCGCACTGTCGGACCGGATCGCCGCGCTCGAATCGAACATCGCTTCGCGCGGGCCGTCGGCACAGGCCGCAGCCGTTCCCCAGCGCAGCGCGGCGACGACCCGCGTGATGACCCGGCTGCTGATGTCGGGTTTCTCTCCCGATCTGGCGCGTCGCGTCGCGGTCCACGTCCCCGACACCAGCGACATCGCCGCCACCGACGCCTGGCTGCACGAGGTGATCGCGGGCAACCTGCGCTGCGCCTCGGCCGCCGACGGACTGACCGAGGGCCATGGTGCCATCGCACTGATGGGACCGACCGGAGTGGGCAAGACCACGACGGTGGCCAAGCTCGCGGCCCGCTTTGCGGTGCGCTACGGTGCGGCCCAGCTCGGGCTGGTCACGCTCGATTCATACCGGATCGGCGCGCATGAACAGTTGCGCAGTTACGGCCGCATCCTCGGGATCCCGATGCACATCGCGCAGGACGGCGCCACGCTGCGTGAGCTGCTGGCGTCGCTGCAAGGCAAGCGGCTGGTGTTGATCGACACGTGCGGCCTGTCGCAGCGGGACGAACGGATGGAGGAGATGCTCGGCACCCTGAGCACCGGGCGCTTCAACATGCAGCCGATTCGCCGGGTGCTGCTGCTGAACGCCGCTTCGCATGCCGAGACGCTCGACGAAGTCGCGCGCGCCTGGCACGCACCGGACGCCGCCGGGGCGATCCTGACCAAGCTCGACGAGGCCGCGCGCATCGGCGGCGCGGTCGACTGCCTGCTTCGCTATCGATTGTCGCTGTTCGGCCTGACCAACGGCCAGCGCGTCCCGGAGGACTGGCACCCGGCCGGCGCGCGCCTGATCGCGCACGTTGCGCTGAAACCGTCGTCTTCGCCGTACACGCTCGAGGACGACGAAGCCCTGGCCTGGTCCGAGCAGCCACAGGGCAAGGAGCATGCCTGAGCGCACGGGCGGCCATCGCGGCCGCTCGGTGCGCGCTCCACAGGATCAGGCTGCCGGGCTGCGCCGGCTGTTTTCGCCTTCGGAGCCGCATTGGCTGCCGATTCTGCTGGGGCCCGACCGGGACCGCGACAACTCGGCCTGGCTGGCCACGGTGGCGCGCGCCTGCGTCGAGCAGGGCGCGCGCACGCTGATGGTGGACGCGGCGCGCGCGCAGGTGGCCGCCGCCTTCGGTCTGCGCGTGCGCTACGACCTGTCCCACGCCTTCAACGGCGACTGCAGTCCGCTCGAAAGCTGCGTTGCGGCAGGCCCCAACCTCAGGATACTTCCGGCCGCGCGCGCGCTCGAGGAAAGCGGACGCGCTCCGGAGCGCCTGCGCCGCTTCGCCGCCGGCGTGCGCGCGCTGGCCACGCCGGCCGATTGCGCGCTGCTGGCGCTGCCGGCTGCGCAGGCGCGCAGCCTGGCCGAATTCGGCGGGCCCGACGGCTATTCCGACGCCATCGTGGTGGCCGGGCCTGGGCCTCGGTCCGAGCGCCACGTGATCGACGCGATGCGCTCGATTCTGAGCGTGGCGGACATTGACGCTTTCCGGCTTCTTTTCCAGGGTATGGCGCCGCGCTGCGCCGGTAGGCTGTATTCGAGACTCGCCGCGATCGGCGCGCGGGAACTGGGTGCCACCACGTCGGACGCTGGTTGCGTCGACGATGTTGCGGCCATCCGCCGCCTGATCCGCCTGGCGCGCTGCCGCAGCGCGCCGGTCGGTGCTCGCGCGTGCGGCGAAGAGGGCGGCACGGCCGTGGAGACCGTTTCTTGAAGAACGAGCCATTTGTCTACAACGCGCGCGGCAGCCTGGACCGCCAGGGCGACTACGCGAGGCAATACGCGCCGCTGGTGCGGCGCATCGCGCACCAGATGATCGCCAGGCTGCCCGCCAATGTCGAGCTGGACGACATGATCCAGGCCGGCATGATCGGGCTGATGGATGCCGTCAACCGCTTCGAGGAAACGCACGGGACCCAGTTCGAGGTCTACGCGGCCAGCCGCATCCGTGGCTCGATGCTCGATGAGCTCAGGGCCGGCGATTGGCTGCCGCGCTCGGCGCGCAAGAGCCAGCGCGACATCGAAAACGCGGTGCACCGCCTCGAGCAGCGCCTGAAGCGCGCGCCGGCCGAGGCCGAGATCGCCGGCGAGATGGGTCTTTCGGTCGGTCAGTACCAGGAGACGCTGAACGATGCGCGCGGCGCCCAGCTGCTGTATTTCGACGATTTGGGCGGCGGCGACGACGATGACGATTACCTGGAGCGGCACGTCGCCGTCGACGGAGCCGATCCGTCCGAGATTCTGCGCGACAAGCGCTTTCGCGGCGCCCTGGTGACCGCGATCGAAGAGCTGCCCGAGCGGGAACGGCAGCTGATGAGCATGTACTACGAGCAGGACATGAACCTGCGCGAGATCGGAGCCGTGATGGGCGTGACCGAATCGCGCGTGTGCCAGTTGCACAGCCAGGCCGTGGCGCGCCTGCGCGCCAAACTGAAGAGCTGGTAAGTTGGTCCCGTCGAGTCAGTCGAGCACCCGAAGAGCACCGTCATGGGCATGATGGAGCGGATCGAAGTGGGCACTGCGGCGGCGGCGGTGCGGGTGAAGGAGTTTCTGACCTTCAAGCTGGGCGGCGAGGAATACGGGATCGACATTCTGAAGGTGCAGGAGATTCGCGGCTACGAGGCGGTCACGCGCATTGCCAACGCGCCGGCGTTCATCAAGGGGGTGGTGAACCTGCGCGGGGTGATCGTGCCGGTGGTGGATCTGCGGGTGAAGTTTGCGCTGGGGCAGGCGCAGTACGACGCCTTCACGGTGGTGATCATATTGAACGTGGCCGGGCGGGTGGTGGGGGCGGTGGTCGATTCGGTCAGCGATGTGATGCAGCTGGGCGAAGGGCAGATCAAGCCGGCGCCGGAGTTCAACTCGATGCTGGATGCGGGCTACATCATGGGGCTGGGCACGGTGCAGTCGGGCGAGGGCGAGCGGCTGCTGATCCTGGTGGACATCGAGCGGCTGATGAGCAGTCCCGACATGGGACTGCTCGAGACGCCTTCGCATTGATCGGGCGCGCCGACGGTGGCGCGCCCCCATTCTTGAGCGGACAAAGGCGCCGGTTTTTGGCACTTGTTCGCCGGTTCCGCGGATTCGGCGCGGGAAATAATCCAGGGTGCCGCGGGTCCGCGCTCAATGAGGTGGCCCGCCTGAACCGACGACGATCGAGGAGATTCCGATGAAGCAATGGATCCGATGTGCAGCCTGCACGCTGGCTGTTGCCGCCTTGACCCCAGCCGCGTTGGCCAGCGCCGAATTCGCCACCAAGGACGAGGCCGTTGCGATGGTCAAGAAGGGCGTCGCCTACATCAAGGGCAACGGCAAGGACAAGGGCTATGCGGAGATCACCAACAAGCAGGGTCAATTCAAGGACCGCGACCTGTACCTGGTGGTTTACGGGCTGGACGGCACCGTGTTCGCGCACGGCGCCAACGAGAAGCTGATCGGCCACAACGTGATCGACCTGAAGGACATCGATGGCAAGCCGTTCGTCCGGGAACGGGTCGAGATGGCGCAGAAGCAGCCGACCTTCTGGCAGGAGTACAAGTACACCGACCCGGTGACCCACAAGATCGAGCCGAAGGAGATGTACTGCGAGCGGCTCGACGAGTCGGTCGTCTGCGGCGGCATCTACAAGCACTGACAGCACCGGGCGGGGCGTGGCGGGCACGCCCTCCGCAGTCCGTGACCGAGCGGTTGACAGAAGCGGAACATGAGAATACTTCACAAGATGCTGCTGGCTCCGTCGCTCGCGATCGCGCTGATGATCGCCGTCGTCGGAATATCGTTCGTGGGCATGCGCGAGCAGCACCTGGCCCAGCAGGAGCTGACGAGCCGCTATCTGCCCGCGCGCGCCACCGTCAGCGTGGTCGAGGGCCAGATGGCGACCACGCGCGGCGAGGTCTACCGGCTGTTCACGATGCTGAACAGCTTCGACGCCAAGCGCATCGACCAGGAGCGGGCCGGGGTGCGCAACCGGCTCGCCGCCATCAAGGCGACCCTGAACGGCGCCGACCTCGGGCAGAGCGATCAGTTGAGTTCACTGCTGGCTCAAACCGCGGTCGCGATCGACAAGTACTCGAAAAGCGCCGACGACGCGATCGACCTGGCCACCGGGGACGTGAACACCGGCATCGCAGCCATGATGTCCGCCGACGGCGAGTATGGCAAAGTGATCAAGTCGCTCGAGGAGATCGGATCGTCGGTCAACCGCAGGGCGGACGAAATGGCGCAGCACGCGCGCTACATCGCGCTGCTGTCGCAGCTGCTGATGGGCGGGGCGCTGCTGGCCGCGATCTGCGCCGCCCTGGCGGTGGCCGTCGTGTCGGCCCGCGCGACCGCGCGCAGCCTGCGCGGCGCCTCGCACGTCGCAGGCCGCCTCGCTGACGGCGACCTGGGGGCGCGCTTCGAGATCGACAGCCGCGATGAGCTCGGAGAGCTCGCCCGCTCGCTGGAGCGGATGCGCGAGGCGTTTGCCAAGATGATCGGCGACATCCGCACCACCTCCGAATCGGTGAGCGTGGCCTCCTCTCAGATCGCCCAGGGCAATGCGGATCTGAGCAGTCGCACCGAGCAGCAGGCCGGCAGCCTGCAGCAGACCGCTGCCTCGATGGAGGAGCTGTCCAGCACCGTGAAGACCAATGCGCAAACCGCGCGCCAGGCCAATCAGCTGGCGGCGTCGGCCTCGGAGGTGGCGGCCCGGGGCGGCCACGCGGTCGGGCAGGTGGTGTCCACGATGGTCGAGATCCAGGCCTCGAGCCGCAAGATCGCCGAGATCATCAGCGTGATCGACGGCATCGCATTCCAGACCAACATCCTTGCCCTGAACGCGGCGGTGGAAGCCGCCCGCGCCGGCGAGCAGGGGCGCGGCTTCGCGGTGGTGGCCGGCGAGGTGCGCAACCTGGCTCAGCGCAGCGCGCAGGCGGCGCGCGAGATCAAGCAACTGATTTCCGAAAGTGTCGACAAGGTCGACAGCGGCTCGCGCCAGGTGACGGAAGCCGGCCAGACGATGCGCGACATCGTCGACCAGGTCAAGCGTGTCGCCGACCTGATCGGAGAGATCACCGCGGCCACGTTGGAGCAGGATTCCGGCATCGGACAGGTCAATGCGGCCGTCGCGCAACTGGACCAGATGACGCAGCAGAATGCCGCGCTGGTCGAGCAGAGCGCGGCGGCGGCCGAGAGTCTGAAGAACCAGGCCGCGCGGCTTGCGCAGGCCGTGGCCATATTCAAGCTGGGTCGGCAGGAAACCGTGCAGGCGATCGCGCAGGCGCAAGCCACCTCGCAGGCCGTGGTGAAGTCGACGCCCCCGGCGCGCGGCGCACCGAATCCCGCGCCGTCGCCCAAGGGCGGGTTCAAGGCGCCGCCCAGGCCGACTCCGCCGCAATCACCGCCGCCGGCGGCCTCCAGGCCGGACGACGACGACTGGGAAGAGTTCTAAAGGGCTCTAAAAAGGGGACTGCGTCGGGGTGGTTTGCGCCCCGCGCGCACAACCAGGCGGAAATCCGCGCCGGATCAGGCGCGCACGCCACGCGCAGGCGGGCGGCTGTGGGGAGCGGCCGCGCGGCCGTCCGATGAGTAAAGCGCACCGGAGCGGGCCGCACCGAACAGCGTTTCGATGCGGGCCCGGTTCGCGTTGATGTGAGGTGCCAGCAGGCGGGCGTTGCGCCGATTCAGATCGCGCGCATGGCGGAACACTTCAGCCAGTGCGGCGCAATCGGCTCGTTCCAGTGAGGCCGCCAGGTGTTGCAGGGCGGCCTCCTTGTCGCGGACCGCCCGTGCCAGTGCATCGTCGTCGCCACCGATCAGCGCGCTGCCTTCGGCCTGCAGCAGCCGCAGCACCCCGGCCAACGCTGCGGCGGCCGGGGCGGAGGCGCCGTCCGCCCACTTGGCGGGCGACGGCAGCGGGTCGCGCACGGTCACGCCTTGCGGCCGGTCAACTGTGCTGCGCTGGCCAGCAACTTGTCGGCGACCGCGCCGGCGTTAACCTGGTAACGGCCATCGGCGATCGCGGACTGGATCTCGGACACCTTCTTGGCATCGAAGCTCGTATCCGGAAACTGCTTCTCCAGCTGATTGAGCCGGGTCGACAGGTCCGATATCTGCACGCGTCCGCTGCTGGCGGCGGCCGGCTTGGCCGCAGCGCCGCTGGCGCGCGCGGCACCGCCGGCGCTGGGCTGAGCGCGTTCCGCACGCGTCGGCTCAGAGGTTCTAGTGATCTTCATCGCCACTCCCACTCCTGCAGCAAGCGAAACACACCTGACTTCAATTCGGCGCCCCTGACCTGAACTTTAACGGGGCGATCCGGCCTGCCCCGCAAATGCGGTGCGTCCCCACGGCCGATCGCACGGGCGAAACCATCAGAAAAGCACCTCGACGATGCGGCCCTCGCGCGCAGTGCCGGTCAGAATCTTGCCAGATTCGACCCGGACTCGCACCGGTTGCCCGGCCGGAGCGGCCGCCAGCGCCACGGCATCGGTCGTGACCGAGAAGCCCTGGCCGAGGCCGACCACCTTGACAGGATCGCCCTGCGCTACCGCAGGCACTTCGCGCAACAGGGTCAGACCGATCGGTTCTCCCGGCTCGATCGAGCGCACCGCAACGCGCCTGCGCAGCTGGGACACGTCGCGCGCGACGCCTCGAGCATCGCGCGTCCATTCGACCTGCTCGGTTCGCACCTCGGCCTCCCCGATGGGCTGCCCGGCCGGAAGCGCTCGCGCGGCAACCAGGGCCGCGCCGTAGACCCGCACCTGCACCGGAACGCTGATCGTCCAGTGCGCCCCGGACACGCACCGCACACCGACGAAGCTGGCGCCCCACAGGCGCGCTCCGCTGCGCGCGAACGGCTCGGCTTTATCGCACGGCGCCAGGCGCAGACCTGAGCTGGTCGAACCGACCGAGATGTCGATGCGGGAAGCACCGTCGATCGGGCCCAGCTCGCTCTGGACAAAGCGGCGCACCAGATCGGCCGGCACCTGGGCCAGCGCCGGAGCGCAGATCCAGGAGATGAAAATCGTGATGAGCCATCGCTGCATGGCCGCAAGCGTAGGCCGAGCGACCTCCTCCGATGGCGGAAGAAGGTGCGCGCGATCCGGACTTATCGGTCGATCGACCCTGCCCCTCATCGGAATAATCGGTATCAGTCCGAAAGACTTTAGGCCTTGACGGCGCACGACCTCAAATATGGCAGCCACACCGATCGACCGGATGACCGCGACGCTCGACTTTCAGGCGGCGGCGCTGTCCCTGCAAGCCCAGCGCGCCAAGGTGCTGGCGTCGAACATTGCGAACGCCGATACGCCGAATTACCAGGCGAAAGACTTCGATTTCACCCAGGCACTGGCGCAGGCGACCGCCCAGAGCTCCAGCGCACCCACCCGCACCGACCCGGCGCACCTGCCCGGGTCCGGCGCCGCCGGGCCCGCGCCGGCGCTGCAGTACCGGCAGCCGCTGCAGGCGGCGCTGGACGGCAACACGGTCGACCTGGACACCGAGCGCGCGGCTTTCGCCGAAAACTCGGTTCGTTACGAAGCGACGCTGCGCTTCCTGAACGGTCAGATCAAGACGATGTTGACCGCCATTAATGGGCAATAGCCGCCTTCGCATCGGCGAAGGCGGGCAATGCCCGCCGTAGCTCTAGCGTAGGTGGACACGCCCTGCGAAGCGCGCAGCGCGAAGCAGGGTAGAGGGAGTCGCTATGTCGCTGTTCAAGATCTTCGACGTGTCCGGTTCGGCCATCTCGGCCCAGAGCCAGCGCCTGAACGTGGTCGCCAGCAATCTGGCCAATGCCGAATCGATCGCCGGCCCGGACGGGCAGCCCTACAAGGCGCGCCAGGTCGTGTTCCAGACGCAGAACCTCGGGGCCGATCCCGGCGCGGCCGGTGTGCGGGTGGCGCAGGTGACCCAGGACAACACGCCGGCGCGGCGCATTCACGATCCCTCCAATCCGCTGTCCGATGCCGACGGCATGGTGACCATGCCGAACGTCAATCCGGTGGAGGAGATGGTGAACATGATCTCGGCATCGCGCAGCTACCAGACCAACGTCGACGTAATGAACACGGCCAAGAGCCTGCTGCAGAAGGTGCTGCAGCTGGGCACCTAAGGAGCAATTGCAATGACCGTCGCTTCCAGTACCGACCTGTCCAGCCTGTTTACGACACCCAGCGTCATCGGCTCCACGAATTCGACCGGAACCAGCGCGAGCGCGACCGGCACCAGCGCGCAGAGCCTGTCCAATACGTTCCTGAAGCTGCTGGTTGCGCAGATGAACAACCAGGATCCGCTCAATCCGGTCGACAACTCGCAGATCACGTCCCAGATGGCGCAGATCAGCACGGTCACCGGGATCAGCAGCCTGAACAGCACGGTGAGCCAGCTCGTCGCCGGCCTGCAGCAGAGCCAGGCGATGCAGTCGACCCAGCTGACCGGTCACACCGTGCTGGTTCCGGGCAGCTCGCTCGCGCTGGCGTCGACCTCGACGTCCGGCTCGACCCAGACGATGGCCGCCTACGGCGGCTTCTCGCTGGCGCAGGCGGCCGACACCGTCAACGTGACCGTGAAGGATTCGACCGGCGCCACGGTCCGCACCATCAGCCTGGGCGCGCTCGGCGCCGGCGTGCAGGATTTCAGCTGGAACGGAACCACCGACAGCGGGACGCAGGCCGCTGCCGGCAGCTACTCGTACTCGGTGAGCGCCACGGCGAACGGCCAGAGCGTCACCAGCACCGCCTACACCGCGCAGCAGGTGGTCGGGGTTGCGCCCCAGTCCGATGGATCGGTGCAATTGCTGCTGTCGAACGGATCGCAGGTCGGATTCGGATCGATCGCGCAGATCATGTAGTCCATGAGCATTGAGCAGACCAGCATCGACTTGAACGGGAGAAGCACATGAGTTTCGAACAGGCCCTGTCGGGCTTGAATGCCGCCTCGCAGAACCTCGACACGATCGGCAACAACGTGGCCAACGCCTCTACAGTCGGGTACAAGGACGGCCGGGCCGAATTCGCGGATGTGTTCGCATCCACGGTGGCGAGCGGATCGGGCACCCAGATCGGCATCGGCACCCAGCTGGCCGCGGTGAGCCCGCAATTCACCCAGGGCAACATCACCACGACCGGCAATCCGATGGACGTGGCGATCAACGGCCAGGGCTTCTTCCGGATGTCGTCCAGCGGCGTGGTCACCTACTCGCGCGACGGAGAATTCTCGCTCGACAAGAACGGCTTCATCGTCGGCCCCAACGGAGCGCAGCTGACCGGCTACCCGGCCAACGCCAACGGCACGATCAGTCCCGGCACGCCAACCCCGGTGCAGTTGTCGCTGGGGAACATCGCGCCCAAGGCGACCGCCAACGCCAGCGTGTCGATGAACCTGGACTCGCGATCGACCGTGCCGGTGGCGGCGTTCAGCATGACCGACCCGACTTCGTACAACTCGTCGACCGCGTTGACCGTGTACGACTCGCAGGGCAACTCGCACACGCTGTCGATGTACTTCCGCACCACCGCGGCCAACACCTGGTCCGTCTACGCGTCCGCCGACGGCGCGGTCCTGAACGGCGGCGCCGCGATCGGGACCCTGAATTTCAATTCCTCGGGCGCGATGGCGAACAACGTGACCCTGAACCCGTCGATCCCGCTCACCAACGGCGCCACCTCGCCGCTGACGTTCGCGCTGCTGTTCCCGGCCACCTCGACCAGCCAGTACGGAGCGAGCTTCGCGGTCAGCGGCAACACGCAGGATGGCTTCACGACCGGGCAGCTGTCGGGCTTCTCGATCGGCTCGGACGGCACCATCCAGGGCCGCTACAGCAACGGGCAGACGCGTGACCAGGCGCAGATCGCGCTGGCCAATTTCATCAACCCCCAGGGCCTGGCGGCGCTGAGCGGCAACCAGTGGGCCGAGTCCTCCAGCTCGGGCCAGCCGCTGATCGGCGCGCCGTCAACCGGCAGCTACGGGACCCTGCAGTCGAGCGCGCTGGAAAGCTCCAACGTCGACATCACGACCGAGCTGGTCAACATGATCACCGCGCAGCGTGTCTACCAGGCCAACGCCGAGACGATCAAGACCGAGGACCAGGTTCAGCAGACGCTGATGAACCTGCGCTGATCGATAAATGATTGACGCCGCCAATCCCGTAACCATCGGCTGGGGGAGCACGAGAGGGCCAGCTCAGCCCCCTCGTTCCCATTCTCCCGCTTTTCGGCGCCCGGCTGAGGCCGTGTCGAAGCCGAGGCGTCTGTCCATCTACGAGCCAGCTATATGGATCGCCTGATATATACGTCAATGTCTGGGGCCAAGTACCTGCTGGAGCGGCAGGCGACGCTGGCCAACAACCTGGCCAATGCGGGCACCACCGGCTTTCGCGCCGACACCGTGGGACTGCGCGCCGTGCCGGCCGTGAGTCCGCAGGCGGGCACGCGCGTGTTCACCGTCGAAACCACCACCGGGGCCGATTTTTCCCAGGGACCGATGACGGCGACCGGACGCACGCTCGATGTGGCGATCCAGGGCGAGGGCTGGCTCGCGGTTCAGACCAGCGACGGATCGGAGGCGTACACGCGCAACGGCGCGCTGCAGGTCGGACCGGACGGTGTGCTGCAGCTTCCCAACGGCCTGCAGGTGCAGGGCACGGGCGGGCCGATCTCGATACCGGCCGACGCGCAATCGGTGTTGATCGCCACCGACGGCACCGTTTCGGTCAAGGCCGCCAGCTCGAAGGTTCCGACCAATGTCGGGCAGCTCAAGCTGGTCAACCCGCCGATCTCGGATCTGTCCAAGGGCACCGATGGTCTGTTTCGCACCCAGAGCGGCGCCGCGGCCGACACCGACGCCTCGGTCAGGGTGGCCGATGGAACGCTGGAAGGCAGCAATGTGAACGTGGTGGAGGCGATGGTCGGGATGATCGCCGCCTCGCGCCAGTTCGAGCTGCAGATGAAGATGCTCAGCACCGCCGAACAGAACGAGCAGAAGGCCAGCTCGGTCGTCGGCCCCTGACCGAAGGACCCGACGGCGGTTGCGCCATCAACGTAGGGAGCGAACGATGATCAGAAGCCTGTGGATCGCCAAGACCGGAATGGACGCCCAGCAGACCCAGCTGGACGTCATCTCCAACAACCTGGCCAACGTCGGCACCAACGGCTACAAGCGGCAGGTCGCCGAGTTCGAAGACCTGCTGTACCAGAACCTGCGCCAGGCCGGCGCCAACTCGTCCCAGCAGACCCAGCTGCCCACGGGACTGCAATTGGGCACCGGCGTGCAGCTGGTGGCGACCCCGCGCATCTTTTCGCAGGGCAATTTGCAGCAGACCGGCAACCAGTTCGACATGGCGATCAACGGCAATGGCTTCTTCCAGGTCCAGATGCCCGACGGGACCATCGCCTATACGCGCGACGGCAGCTTCCACATCGATGCGGTCGGGCAGCTGGTGAACAATTCCGGATTCGCATTGACCCCGGCGGTCACGATCCCGCCCACCGCGCAGTCGGTCACGATCGGCGCCGACGGCACCGTCAGCGTGACGCTGCCGGGCCAGGCCGCGGCACAGAACGTCGGTGCGATTCAGCTGGCCGGCTTCATCAATCCGGCCGGGCTCGAATCGAAGGGACAGAACCTGTTCTCGGAGACGGCGGCGTCCGGCACGCCGACCGCCAACACGGCAGGAACCAACGGCCTGGGGACGCTCCAGCAGGGTTACGTCGAGACCAGCAACGTGAACGTGGTCGAGGAACTGGTCTCGATGATCCAGACGCAGCGCGCTTACGAGCTCAATTCCAAGGCGATCTCGACGTCCGACCAGATGCTCCAGCGCCTGTCGCAGATGTAAGCGGCGGGGACCGACGACGATGGCTTTGCTTCGAACCGCTGCGCTCGTTGCCGCGGCAGCGCTCCTCGTGCTGGGCGGTTGCGCCTCTCCGCGCGACCAGATCAAGGTCGCCACTACGACTGCCCGCCCGCAGCCGGTGGAGTCGCCGTACGAGCAGCCGACCGGTTCGATCTTCCGCCCGCGCGGCAACATGTTGCTGTTCGAGGACTACCGGCCGCGGATGATCGGCGACGTGCTGACGATACAGATCAACGAGACGCTCAATGCCAGCCAGAGCGCCACCTCGAACACCGAAAAGAAGGCCAGCCTCACGGCCGTGATACCGAAGATCAAGGGCGTGCTCGGGATGGGCTTGAACGGCCTGAACACGACCGCCAGTACCGACAACGCCTTCAATGGAACCGGCGCCACCTCGTCTTCGGGGCTGTTCACCGGAACCATCACGGTCACCGTGATCGAGGTGCTGCCCAACGGCAACCTGATGGTGGCGGGCGAAAAGCAGATCGGGATCCGCGAGAACTCGGAGGTCCTGCGCTTCTCCGGCGTGGTCAACCCGGTGCTGATCCAGCCCGGCAACCTGGTGAGCTCGGCCCAGGTCGCCGACGCGCGCCTCGACTATCGCGGCGGCGGCAACATCGAGCAGGCTCAGATCCAGGGCTGGCTCGGGCGCTTTTTCAACTCGTGGTCGCCGTTCTGATGGACGCGCACCGGCCGCGATCGGTCTTGCCGGCGTGGCGACACGCCTGGCGCGCGTGGGCACTGGCGTGCGCGCTGTGCCTGGTCGCACCGGCGCACGCCGAGCGGATCCGCGACCTGGCCACGGTGCAGGGCGTGCGGGGCAACCAGCTGATCGGCTACGGCCTGGTCGTCGGCCTGGATGGCAGCGGCGACCAGACCACGCAGACGCCGTTCACGGTGCAGAGCCTGCAGTCGATGCTGACCCAGCTGGGCATCACGTTGCCGCCGGGAACGAATCCGCAGCTGAAGAACGTCGCGGCGGTGATGGTGACCGCGGAGCTGGCATCGTTCGCGCGGCCCGGCCAGCAGCTGGACGTGACCGTTTCGTCGCTCGGAAACGCGCGCAGCCTGCGCGGCGGCACCCTGCTGATGACGCCTCTGAAAGGCGCCGACGGGCAGATCTACGCGGTGGCCCAGGGCAACGTGCTGGTCGCCGGCGCCGGGGCGGCACAGGGCGGATCGAAGGTGCAGATCAACCACCTGGCGGCGGGCCGGGTTCCGGACGGCGCCACGGTCGAGCGCGCCGTGGCTTCGCCGTTCCTGCAGGGCGAGGCGATCTCGCTGGAGTTGAATTCGACCGATTTCTCCACCGCGCAGGCGATGACCGACGCCATCAACACGGAAATGGGCGAAGGCACGGCGCACGCGCTGGACGGCCGCGTCATCGACGTGAAGGCTCCGACCGATCCGGACCGGCGCGTGCGATTCATGGCGCAGCTGGAGAATTTGCAGGTGGCGCAGCTCGCACCGACCGCGCGCGTGATCGTCAATGCGCGCACCGGCTCCATCGTGATGAACCGCACCGTGTCTCTGGAACCGGCGGCGGTGGCGCACGGCAACCTGTCGGTGACGATCACCTCCACCCCGGTCGTGTCGCAGCCGGGGCCGCTGTCGTCGGGCCAGACCACGGTGACTGAAAAGACCGATATCCAGCTCAAGCAGGACGGTGGCGTGCTGATGAAACTGCCTTCGGCCGCCAGCCTGGCCGATCTGGTCAAGGCGTTGAACTCGCTGGGAGCCAATCCCGCCGATCTGGTCGCGATCCTGCAGGCGCTGAAGGCAGCCGGCGCATTGCGCGCCGATCTGGAAGTGATCTAGGCCGCCTCCGATGGATCAGGCCAGCCTTGGCTCCCAGATCGGAAGCGTGGGAAGCGGCCTGGCCGCCGACGCCCGTTCGCTGGAGGACCTCAAGCGCGCCGCCCGCGACGACCCGCGCCAGGCCGCCAAGAAAGTCGCCACGCAGTTCGAGGCGCTCTACATGCAGATGGTGCTCAAGAGCATGCGCGAGGCGACGCCGCGTTCCGGCCTGCTCGACTCGCAGGAACAGGACATGTACCGCGGCATGCTGGACCAGCAGGTCGCCCAGCAGATCGCATCCAAGGGCACCGGTCTGTCGGACATGATCGCGCGCCAGCTGTCGCGCGCGTTGCCAAACGCGGCCGCCTCCGCCGCGGCTCCCTCCTCCGCCAAGGCTACGGAGGGCAAGCCGGGGGCTGCGGCCGCCTCGGCACCGGCTCCGACACCGTCCGGGCCGGGCGTCTCCACCGAGGTCCAGCGCGACTTCATGCGGCAGCACCGGGCCGAGGCGGTGCGCGCGCAGCAGCTCACCGGCGTGCCCGCCAGTTTCATTCTGGGCCAGGCCGCGCTCGAATCGGGTTGGGGGCAGCGCGAGATCAGCGGCGCCGACGGCGCGCCCAGCTACAACCTGTTCGGGATCAAGGCCGGTCCGGGATGGCAGGGGCATGCGGTCCAGGTGGCCACCACCGAGTACGACGGCACCATGCCGAGCCGGACCGTTCAGAGTTTCCGGGCCTACGACAGTTACGCGGCCGCATTCCAGGACTGGGCACTGACGATCGGGCGAAACCAGCGCTACTCGGCCGCCGTGGCGGCCAGCGGCACCGCCGGCGGCTTTGCCTCCGGGATGCAGCAGGCGGGTTATTCGACCGATCCGGGCTATGCGGAAAAGCTGGCTCGTGTCATCCGAACGGCTTCGTCGGTCGGAGGGACGGTATGAGCCGGCCGTTCAAGCTTTGGCTGGGGTTGCCGATGTCATTCGTGACGGCAGGGTGAGAGCAAGCAGATGTCCGGGGGCCTCTTTTCAATCGGTTCGAGCGCGCTGAACGCCGCGTATACGGCGTTGGAGACGACCGGCAACAACATCGCAAACGCGAACACGCCGGGCTATTCCCGCGAGATCGTCCATTTCACGGCGCAGGTCGAAACGGGGCTCAGCGGCAACTACATCGGCCAGGGCGTGGCCGTCGACACCATCAAGCGGCAATACGACCAGCTGCTCACCCAGCAGGTCAATCTGGCCCAGTCCGCCTCCAGCCAGGCCGACACGCACACCACGCTGCTGAACCAGGTCAACAACCTGTTTTCCAGCACCACCGGCAGCCTGGGCGCCGTGGTCAACCAGTTCTTTTCGCAGATTCAGACACTCACCCAGCAGCCCAGCAACCTGGCGGTGCGGCAATCGGTGCTGTCGTCGGCGCAGCAGATGACGGCCAGCTTCAACGACGCCTACGGCCAGCTGCAGCTGATGCAGCAAAGCGCGAACCAGGAGATCGGCCAGCAGATCTCGACCGTCAACGCCACCACGGCCCAGATCGCCAAGCTCAACGACCAGATCGCCCTGGCCACCTCGGCGGGCGGATCGCCCAATCAGCTGCTCGACCAGCGCGATCAGGCCATCAAGACGCTGAACCAGTCGATCGGCGTGACCACGACGACGCAGAGCGACGGCTCGATCAACGTGTTTCTGGCCGACGGCCAGCCGCTGGTGGTCGGCGACCAGATCACCCAGATGGCGATGGGGCAGGATCCGAGCAATCCGCAGAACATCACGGTCGGGACCAAGGCGGGCAGCACGATCGTTCCGTTGAGTGCGACCAACACCGGGGGCGGCGCCATCGGCGCCCTGATGCAGTTCAGCCTGCAAGACGTTCCCGCGGTCCAGAACCAGATCGGCCTGCTGGCGGTGGCGGTGTCGTCGCAGTTCAACCAGCAAAGCCGGCTGGGCCAGGATTTGAACGGCGCCGCTGGCGTGAACCTGTTTTCCACGCTGACGCCGACCGTGATCGCGTCCACCACCAATGCGACGTCGGGCGGCGCTCCCGCCGAGACCGTCACGGCGACCTTCAGCAACACCACCCAGCTGCAGGCGTCCGATTACCGGCTGCAGGTGGTCGGCGGCCAGTATCAACTCACGCGCCTGTCCGACGGCCAGCAGACCACGCTGTCGTCGCTGCCGGGCACGCCGGCCACGGTCGACGGCATCACGTTCAGCGTCAGCGGCACGGCCACCAACGGCGACAGTTTCACGATCGAGCCGGTCCGCACCGGTGCCAGCAACCTGGCCGTCGCGATCGGGCAGGCGCAGCAGATCGCGGCGGCCAGTCCGATTCGAGCCTCGATTCCGTCGACCAACACCGGATCTTTGAGCGTGTCGTCGCTGTCGGTCACGGGACCGAATCGAAACGCGAACCTGACCGATTCGGTCAGCATCAGCTTCAGCAGTGCGACCAACTACACGATCACCGATTCGACCGCCGGGACCACCGCCTCGGGCACCTACACCGCCGGTCAGCCGATCGCGTTCAACGGATGGAGCCTGACGCTGCTCGGGACACCGCAGACGGGCGACGCGGTCAGCGTGGGCGCCAACACCGGCGGCACCGGGGACAACACCAACGCGTTGGCACTGGGGCAGCTGCAGAACGCCAACGTGGTGGGCGGTACCTCGCTCGGTACGGGGTATGCGGCGGTGGTCTCGCAGGTGGGCACGATGACCGCCAACGCGCAGGCCGATCAGCAGAACCAGCAGATGATCCTGCAAAACGCTCAGAACGCTCAGAGCTCGCTGGCGGGCGTGAATCTGGACCAGGAGGCCGCCGCCCTTCTGCAGTATCAACAGCAGTACCAGGCGGCCGCCAAAGTGGTTTCGATCGCTTCGACGCTGTTCGACCAGATCCTGACCATTGCCGCGGCAGGTTGAGGCGGCCTGCGCCAAGCCCTGATCCAGCGCGTACAACCCGACACGTCATACGGATACGACGGCCATGCTCAGAGTTTCCACCTACACGATGTTCCTGAACGGCGAGCAGGCGATCAGCAACGCCCAGAGTCAGTTGATGCAGACCGAGCTGCAACTGTCCACCGGCAAGCAGATCAATTCGCCCTCGGACAACCCGATCGGCGCCGCCAACGTGGCGTCGCTGGGCACCACGGTATCGCAGCTCAACCAGTACCAGAACAATCAGACCGAAGGCCAGCTGCAGTTGAACCAGGCCGATTCGGCCATGTCGAGCCTGGTCAACCTGGTGCAGGACGCACAGCAGCGCCTGGTTCAGGCCGGCGACGCAAGCTACTCGGATACGCAGCGCGCGGCGCTGGCGCAGGGGCTGCAGGGCGACCTCGCTCAGATGGTGGGTCTGGCCAACAGCAGCGACGGTCAGGGCGGATACCTGTTCGCCGGGTCGCAGCAGTCGGGGCCGCCCTTCTCGCAGACCGGCAACAATGTCACGTACAGCGGCGACAGCGTGCTGCAATCGGTCCAGGTATCGCAGAACCGGCAGCTGCAAATCAAATTTTCGGGCGACGACATATTCCAGAAGATCCGCCCCGGCAACGGAGCCTTTGTGACCGCGGCCGCTGCCGGCAACACCGGCTCCGGCGTGATCGATACCGGCTCGGTGGCCAATCCGTCGGCGCTGACCGGCGACCAGTACACGATCAGCTTCACGGGCAGCGGCTCCGGCACGACCTACCACGTGCAAGACACGACCCTGGGCCAGCCGGTCACCAGCGGCACCTACACGTCGCCCACGACGGTCTCCTTCGACGGCCTGCAGGTCAAGCTCTCGGGGGCGCCGCTCGCCGGCGATTCGTTCACGGTCGCACCAGCTGGGTACCAGTCGATCTTCACGACCATGGCCAACGCGATCGCTGCGTTGCAGCAGCCCGCCGACACACCGGCTGCGTCGGCGCAACTGCAGACCTCGCTCGGCACGGCGCTCGCTTCGATGGGACAGGCGCTGGACCACGTGACCTTGAAACAGGCCGAAGTCGGCGGCCAGCTGCAGCAGCTCAGCACCTATTCGACCTTGAACAGCGACCGCACGCTGCAGGCCAACTCCGCGCTGTCCACGATCCAGGATCTGGACTACGCCAAGGCGGCCACCCAGATGGCGCAGCAGCAGACCATCTATCAGGCGGCCCTGCAGAGCTACTCGGCCGTTTCCAAGCTGTCGCTCTTCAACTATCTGTAGGGCCCTCGTTCCGGTATTCTTCGCGCCAGACGGCCGAGGCATCGCGGTCGGGCTGTGGCGCGATTGGAGCAGGGCGTGGCCGATTCAACGCTATTTGATAGCAGCCGGGTACGGGCGCCGAAGCCCTCCGGCCCGCCCGAGCTTGCCTCCAGCGTGCGCACGCTGGCGATCGAGTCGCAACCCGTGCCGCGCCCGCTGACCGACACGGTGGGCGCGGCCGCCTGGCTGAAGGTGCCCGAAGCCGAGCCGGTCGAGGCATCGCATCCGCCGGCGAGCGTGTTCGACGAGCTGCCCGATGCGGTACTGCGCTTCGATCGGCGCCTGATCGTCGTGTATGCCAATCCGGCGATCGAGCGGGCCACCGCGATTGCGCGCGGCGCCTTCATCGGCCGTCCGCTCAGCCAGATCGAGCACTTCACGCAATACGCGCCGCTGTGGGAAGCCAAGCTGGCGGCGACCTTCGAGTCGCTCGAGACGCGCAGCTTCAAATTCGCTTACGCCCACCCGACCGGCTCCAAGAATTTCGAAGTGCGCCTGGTGCTCGAGCTCGATGGCAGCGGCCTGGCGTCGCACCTGACCGCAATCGTGCACGACGTCACGGTGCCGCGCACCGCCCTGCGCGCCACCCGGGCCGCCGACGCGATGCTGTCGACGCTGATGTCCAGCGCGCGCATCGGGATGGCCGTGCTCGACAGCAACCTGCGCTATGTGCGCTGCAACGCCTACCTGGCGCAGCTGCTCGGTGTCGAGGTCGGCCAGCTGCTCGGCCGCCGCCTGGACCAGGCCTTCGATCACTCCTCGCAGCCGGCCGTGATGCGTTCGCTGGAGCGGATGCGCGACGGCGAAGTGCGCGTGCCGCAGCAAGTCGAGTACGAGTTCGCCGGAGGCGACCGTCCCTGGGTGCGCGAGCGGCGCACGCCGCTGTTCAGCCCCTATGGCCGCTTCAGTGGTGTGTTCCTGACCGTCGAGCGGCTCGATCGCGAGCGGTTCGCCGAGACCTCGCTCGCCGCGCTGCGCCAGGCTCTCGATTCGGCCGGCGAAATGGTGCTCGAGATCGGCCGCGACGGTGCCATCCTGGATGCCAACGAGACGGCGCTGGCCTGGCTCGGATACAGCCGCGAACAGCTCACCGGGCTGCGGCTGGGCTCGATCGATACGAGTCTGACCGAGGAGGGCCTGGCCGAGATGATCGAGGCGCTGCTGGACCGCGGCGCCTTCCACGGGGAAGCACGCTACCGGACCCGGCTGGGCTCGGAGTTCGAAGTCGACCTGGTGCTGCAACGGGTCGAGCACGGCGAGCGCGAATTCATATTCCTGCTGGTGCGGGACATCTCGGACCGCAAGCGCATCGAGGTCGAGCTCGCCGAGAACGCCGAGCGCCTGGAGACCATCTTCAACGAGAGTCCGGTCGGCATCGTGCAGCTGGATTCGACCTTCCGGATACGGCGCGCCAATCGCGCCGCCTGTGCCCTGCTCGGATACCGGGAGCACGATCTGCTCGGACGTGATCCGGTGCGCCTGACCCACCCGGACGACGTGGTGGCCAGTCTGAAGCAGCGCGAGCGCCTGATGGAGTATCCGCCCGGCGGCGCCGCCATGGTGTCCGAGCCCGATCGCCGCCTGCTGGACCGCGAGGGCCGTACGGTCTGGGTCAAGCTGGGCTGGCGCGCGCTCGAAAGCGCCGACGCCTCGCACCGTTATCTGCTGGTGATGGAGAACTTCACCGACCAGAAGCTGTTCGAAGGGCAGCTCAGGACGGCACTGCGCGAGCAGCAGTCGCTGCTGGAGACGATGAGCACGGGGGTGGCCAAGACGCAGGCGGGGCAGATCGTGCTGGCCAACCGGGAGTTCTGCCGCATGTTCGGGTACTCCGACGCCGAGGCGATCGGCATGTCGTTGTGGCAGCTGTGCCTGCAGCGCGACGGTCAGGTGCCCGAGGGCGTTCCTGCGCTGCCGGCCGTGCGGCCGGGCCTGACCACCAGTGCCGAGGTCGTGCTGTACGACCGCGACGGGCGGCCGCGCTGGTGCCTGGTGCAGGCGCGCTCGCTGGACGACGCCGAGGCCGGCGGCGAGCCGGTGGAGGCCATTTTCACGTTTCAGGACGTCACCGAGTTGCACGAGCAGCGCGAAGCGGCCGCAAGCACCGCGGTCGAGCTGCAGAGCCTGCTGGCCGAGAGCCGCCTGATCTTCGACACGGCGCTGGTCGGGCTGCTGTTCGTGCGGGACGGACGGCTGCTGCGTGCCAACGCGGCCATGGAGGACCTGCTGGGCTGCGAGCCCAGCACGCTGGTCGACCAGATCCAGCTGTTTGGGCACCCGTCGGACCGGATGCTGCTCGCCAGCCTGGAAGAGCGGTTCGAGACGATCCGGGAGGCCGGCGCTTGTGAATTCGAGCTGTTGCTGTACCGGCGCCGCAGCGAGCCGATCTGGGTGGCCGTGCAGGGGCGGGCGGTCAATCCGGAGCGGACCGAGCTGGGCTACATCTTCGCCTTCGTGAATATCGACGAGCGCAAGCGATCCGAGCGCGAATTGCGTTCCGCGCTGAACGAGCTGCAGCTGATCTTCGACAATGCGCTGGTCGCGATCCTGTACGTGGCCAACGACCTGGTCGTGAAGTCGAACGCCACCGCCGAGCGCATGTTCGGCTTTTCGGCCCGCGACCTGCAGGAGCTGCAGTTCGGTGCGCTGTTCGCCGATCCGGCGGCCTGGCGCGCCGCCCAGGCCGAATGGATCGGCGCCGCGGAGGGAGCCGCTGCGACCTTCGAGCACCAGATGCGCCGTGCCGACGGCTCGATTTTCTGGTGCGCCGGCAATGTGCGGCCGTTCGAGGAGGGCGTGCCCGAACGCGGCGTGATCGTGGCGCTGATGGACGTGGACGCTCGCCACCGCTCGGAGGACGAGCTGCGCTCGGTGCGCAATTACCTGGACCTGGTGATCGAGAACCTGCCGGTCCTGGTGTCGGTGCGCGATGTGAAGACCGGCCGGTTCGTCAGCCTGAACCGGGCCGGCGAGGCGATGACGGGGCTGGCTCGGTCACAGGTGATCGGGCGAACCTGGCATGAGGTGTACGGCCGCCAGTTCGCCGACTTGTACCGCGAAATGGATCGCAAGGCGATCGCCGACGGCCGCCAGATCGAGCGGCCGCGCGACGTGATGCTGCGGGCCGACGGCCGCACCCTGATCGTCAATCAGCGCGTGGTCCCGGTGTTCGATGACGGGCAACACGGGCAGCGGTCGGCCGGGTACGTGATGTCGATCGTCGACGATCTGACCGACGAGGTGCGCGCCGAGACTGCCTTGCGCGAGACCGAAACGCGCTTTCGCCAGTTCGCCGAGAACATCGATCAGCTGGTGTTCATCGCCAATGCCGACCTGACCCACGTCATTTACGTCAATTCGCGCTACGCCCAGCTGGTCGGGGCGCCGGCGTCGGAGCTGATGGACAACCCGCGCAACGCGCTGCGCCACGTTTACTTCGACGACGCCGCGCAGCTGGGTCGCCAGCTGCCGCGCCTGATCGCCGGCCTGCGACGGTTGCGGCCGGCCGAACTGACGGTCCGGGTCGATCATCCGGCCGGCGGCGTGCGCACCATCAGCGTCCGCTTGAATCCGGCCCGGATGCACGATGGCCTGCTGCGGGTGTTCGGCGTGGCCGAGGACGTGACCCAGCGGATGGCCGCCGAGCAGCAGCGGCTGGAGGATGCGGTGCGGCAGCGCGACATCCTGGTGCGCGAGGTCCACCACCGGATCAAGAACAATCTGCAGGGCGTGGCCGGACTGCTGCAGCACATGGCCAGCGGCAAGCCCGAGGTCGCCACGCAGCTGAACGAGATCGCGGGGCAGATCCAGGCCATCGCCCAGGTGCATGGCCTGCAGATCGGTGCGGGCGGCACACTGCCGGTGCTCGGGGTCGTGCAGGGAATCTTCAACAACCTGGGGCTGATGTTCGGGATCGAGGTTCGACTGGCGCCGTCGGCCTCGGCGCTGTGGCGCTGGGGGCTGCCCGAGGGTGAGGCGGTCCCGCTGGCGCTGGTGATCAACGAGCTCGGCACCAACGCGATCAAGTACCGCGAGAGCCGCGACCTGACGCTGGACGTGCGCATCGAGTCGCGTGCCGACGGTCTGGCCGTGCAGATCCAGAACGCCGGCCGCCTGCCGGCGGGTTTCGAGCTGGGGCGAATCTCGTCCGGTGTGTCCGGCCTCGGCCTGGTCAAGGCGCTGCTGCCGCGCCGCGGCGCCCAGCTGTCGCTGGAGCAGAAGGAAGACCGGGTCATCGCCACGCTGGACCTGTCGCCTCCGGCCGTGCGCGAAGACCTGATGTAAACGGAGCGCGACATGCAAGGGGCGGCCAACGACAGGACCATCGGGGCGCGACCGACGCGGATTCTGGTGGTCGACGATGACCGGCTGGTGCTGGCCACGGTGGTGGCCGGACTGCGGCAGGCCGGCTTCGAGGTGCTGGAGGCCGATAACGGCGACGATGCCATCCTGCTGGCGCGCAACCATCGGCCGCGGCTGGCCATATTGGACATGCGGATGCAGGGCAAGTCCGGCATGGACGTGGCGCGCTACCTCGCGTCGCACACGTCGACCGGATTCATGTTCCTGTCGGCTTTCGGCGACCAGGCCATCGTCGACGAGACGGCGCGGCTGGGCGCGCTGGGCTACCTGGTCAAACCGATCGATATCCGCCAGGTCGTTCCCGCCGTCAACGCGGCGCTTGCCAAGCTCGATGCGATGCCGACCGCGGCGGCCCGTCCGGCCCCGCCTCCGGGCGCCGTCGGGGGCCGCGACGAGGCGATCGCGATCGGGATCTTGATGGAGCGACTCCGGCTGGATCAGCCTCGCGCCCTGCAGGCGCTGCGCGAGCAGGCGCGCAGCGAGGGCGTCAGCATCGAACTGCTGGCGACCCGGATGGTCGAGGCCGCCAACCGGCTCAACTCGATTGTGCGCGGCCGCCCGCCTGATCCCACATCGTGAAGAAGAAGGTGGCGCCCTTGCCCGGCTCGGACTCGGCCCAGATGCGCCCGCTGTGCCGCCGCACGATGCGCTGAACGGTGGCCAGGCCCACGCCGGTGCCCGCGAACTCGCTCTGCGAATGCAGCCGCTGGAACACCCCGAACAGGCGGTCCGCGAACCGCATATCGAAACCGGCGCCGTTGTCGCGCACGAAGAACGCGTGGTCGCCGTCGAGGCGGCGCCCGAACTCGATGCGCGCATCGCGCGTCCTGGCGGAGAACTTGAAGGCGTTGCCGAGCAGGTTCTGCAGCACCAGGCGCAACAGGGTGCGGTCGCCCTCGATGCTCAGGCCGGGTTGGACCGCCACCTGGACCTGGCGGCTCGGCTCGGCCGCCTTCAGCTCCTCGATCAGCTGGCGCGCCGTCTCGGACAGATCGACCCGCTCGAAGCGCAGCTCGCGGCCGGTCATGCGGGACATCTCCAGCAGCGTGTCGATCATCGCGTTCATGCGCCCGGCGGCGGCCACGATCCGCTTGACATGTTCGCGACCGAGCGCATCGACCCGCTCGCCGTAGTCTTCCAGCACGATCTGGGCGAAGCCGTCGATCACGCGCAACGGGGCGCGCAAGTCGTGCGACACCGAGTATGCGAAGCTCTCCAGTTCGCGCGCGGCCAGCTCGTGCCGCTGCATCCGTGCCGCGTTGTCCGTCTCCAGCTGCCGGATCCGCGCCTGCAGTGACACGGCACGCTCCGCGCTGAGCGCGGCCTCGGCCAACAGGCTGGCGACCCCGGCGTATCCGCAGAAACTTCCGACGGCCGAATAAACCGGGGCGCCGCTCAGCCGCAGCGTCCAGGCCGCCCCGGCGCTGCCCGTCAACGCCAGCTCGACATCGTGAAACGGCACCCGGCGCGCCACGGCCTCCGCGATACGTGGCGGAGGCGGGGCCTGCGGCCCGGCCCCGAGCTGCCACGGTGCATGGCCGCGCAGCGATTGCAGGTCCAGGCCGGCCGGGCTGCCTCGGCCCGACTCGGCCTCGAGCACGCGCAGATCCGGGTCGGTGCGCCACCACCAGTCGTTCGACGACGCCAGCGCGCGCCGCAGCGCGGCACGCTCGCGATCGGCCCGGCGCATGCGAACCGCGTACGCGCCCAACAGGCCGACCACGACACCGAACAGCAGTGCGCCCAGCAGCATCCAGGAAACAGGCATCGGGGTCACGGGGACCGCAAAAAGCGATCGACCGCCTGCGATTGTGCCCCCGCGAAGGCCCGAATTGGCCGCCTTTCCGCTACCCGGGCCGATCAAGTTCGGGCAGCCGCCGTCGAAAAAACGTCTAGGGCGCCCGCTCCGGGTGCAGGTGCGCGCGCAACAGCCATGATCCGAGATTCAGGCACAGGCGGCAACTGGACCGACACGGCCTGCGGCCGGCCTGAGTCGCAGGCACCGTTGCCGTTCCCGAGCGCCGACGGACCGGGGCGGCTGCCGGTCGCGGGCGGTCCCACGGTGAGCGCTGCGGCCACCGATTCGATCCACCCCTGGCCGCTCGCGCCCGTGCTGATCGCCACCCTGTGCGGAACGGTCCTTTTTTCGATTGCGTTGCGCGATGCGCTGGCGGTGCGGGCGGACTGGGCCGCGGCGCTGACCCTGGCGGTTGCGGCGCTGGCCGGCCTGCTGCTGGCACGCAACTTTAACCGGCCGCTGCAGACCCTTTCTGCGCGCGCCGAGCAGCTGGCGGTCCGCTACACCGGCCGGGCGGTGGCGCGCGGCCGCAACGAATCGGAAAACCTGGTGGCCTCGTTCGAGGCGATGACCGATGCCCTGCTGGCGCAGCTCGAGCGCCTCAAGGGCCTGCATCTGGACGAGCTGCAGAACAGCCTGGAGCTGCAGCGTCGTTACGCGCTGATGCGCCTGCTGCGGGACCTTTCCACCGCCGCCCTCGAATGCGAAAGGCTCGATCAGGTCCTGGAGCGGGCGCTGGAGGAACTGGGCGGATACCTGGATTGGCCGATCGGGCGGGTGCTGTTCACCGGTGAGGCGGGCGGCGAGCGGGTACGGCGCTCGGTCTGGTTTGTGACCGAGCGCGAGCGTTTTGCACGATTCATTACGGCCAGCGAGGACGCGGCCGCCGATCGATCAGCGCACGGCCTGATCGGCCGGGCCGACGCCACCGGGATGCCGCATTGGGTGACGGACCTGGCGCGTCTGGACGGCTGGGCGCGGCGCGACCTGGCCGTGCAGAGTGGCCTGAAAAGCGGGTTCGTGATACCGATCGCGGCCGACGCCGCCACCCCCGCGTTCATCGAATTCTTCTCCGATCATCGCATCGAGGCATCGGTCGAAATGGTCGAGCTGATCGAGGCGATACACACCGACCTGTGGCAGGCCGGCGAGCGGCGCCGCAAACGCACCGGGCTGGAAGCAACGGCACGGCCGCGCCAGGACGCGCTGGGGGCGGCCGGACCATGAAACCGGTCGAACCCGCGATCGTGGAGCTGGCCGCTTCGCTTGCGGAGGCCGAGACTGTCGCCGCTGGCGAGGGCACGGTGCTGCTGGTGGACGACGATTCGATCGTCCGCATGCTGACTGCCGCGGGGCTGGCCGAACGCGGCTGGCGCGTGATCGAGGCCGACGGCGGCGCTCGGGCGCTGGAGCTGTTCGAGCGGGAGCGGCCGCAGGTGGTCGCGCTCGACGCGGTGATGCCCGATCTGGACGGTTTCGCGACCTGCGAGCAGCTGCGCCGCCTGCCGGGCGGCGCGCACGTGCCCGTCGTGATGCTCACCGGGCTGGACGATGAGCAATCGATCGGGCGGGCCTACGACGCGGGTGCCACCGATTTTTTCGTGAAGACGCCGGGGCGCTGGACGCTGCTGTCGCAGCGGCTGCGCTACCTGACCCGCTCTTCGCGCGTGCGCGAGGAGCTGGTTCGCAATCGTGCTGACCTGCTGAAGATCCAGCGCATCGCGCGCCTGGGAAGCTGGCGCTGGGAAGTCGGTCCGCGCCGCATCAAGCTGTCGGACGAGGCCTGGAGCCTGATCGGTGCGACCGCGCAGCCGGGCGGAGTCCCTCTGGAGCAGATCTGGCAGCGGGTGGCGGTGCGTGACCGCCTGCGCATCGATCGGCTGCTGCGCGACGCCGGTCCCGATCGCCCGACGCTGAATTTCGAATGCCGGGTGCGCGGACTCGACGCCACCGTCCGGATCCTGCGCATCGAAGCCGCGCTGGAATTCGATCCGGGCCAGAACCTGGTGGCAGCCCACGGCGCCGTGCAGGATGTGACGCGGGACCGGCTCGCGGCCGACCAGATTCGCCAGCTCGCCAATTTCGACGTTCTGACGTGTCTGCCCAACCGGCGCCATTTCCACGAGATCTTCGATGACGAGCTGCAGCGCGCGCGCGAGCGCAGCGCACGTGTCGGACTGCTGCTGATCGGCGTGAACCGGTTCCGCCATATCAACGACTCGCTGGGCATCCACGCGGGCGACCAGTTGCTGCAGGAGATTTCGCGCCGCCTGCGCGGCGTTCTGCGCCGCGAGGACCGCGCCGATCCGCCCCGCCAGCGCGCGCTCGACACGGGCGAAGCCGCCGAGAGGGCCCACGCGGCCGGCCGGCCCCGCGTGGCGCGCGTCGGCGGCGACGAATTCGCGGCGCTGCTGCCCGACCTGCGCGATGAGGCGCAGCTCGATCGGGTCGCCGGCCACGCACTGGACGCATTCCAGCAGCCGTTCGAGGCCGACGGCCAGGAAGTGTTCATCACGGCCTCGATCGGTGCCGTCGTGTTCCCGGTCGACGGCGACGACGTCGACGGCCTGCTGAGCCGGGCCGACCTGGCGGTGCGAGCGCTCGAGGAGCGCGGCGGCAGCGGCTGCCTGCGTTACGTGGAGCGCCTGAACACGGCGCGGCGCGCCCAATGGAAGCTCGAGTCGGACCTGCACCGCGCGATCGGGCTGCAACAGCTCAGATTGCTGTACCAGCCCAAGATCGACGTGGACAGCGGCCTGATCGTCGGGGCCGAAGCGCTGATGCGCTGGCAGCGCGACACCGAGGTGGTGATGCCCTCGGACTTCATCCCGCCGGCCGAGGACTCCGGGCTGATCGTTCCGATCACGGAGTGGGCTCTGGAGGAGGCCTGCCGGCAGCTGAAAGCATGGCACCAGGCCGGGCTGCGGCCGATCCCGGTCTCCGTGAACATCTCCGGCCACCACCTGCAGCGCGGCAACCTGATCGCGCCCCTGAAGGCGTGCCTGCGCGCGCACGGCATCGCGCCGGGGTTGCTGGAGCTCGAAATAACCGAAACGGCGATGATGAGGAACCTGGACGCGGTGCTGCCGCAGCTGCGTGCGCTGAAGGCTCTGGGCCTGTCCCTGTCGATCGACGATTTTGGAACCGGCTATTCGTCGCTGGCGTACCTGAAGCGGCTGCCGATCGACATCCTGAAGATCGACCGCACGTTCGTCGGCGAGCTGGAGACCAGCCACGCCAGCGCGGCGCTGGTGGCCGCGATCGTTGCGATGGGGCACGGGCTGCGGCTCAACGTGGTGGCCGAAGGCGTCGAGACGTCCGCTCAGATGCACAGCCTGGCCGACCGCGGCTGCCGCTTCATGCAAGGGTTCCTGTTCTCGCAGCCGGTGTCGGCGAGCGGGTTTGCGCAATTGCTCGCGCGCGGCGAGCAGTCCGATTGGCGGTCCGATGTGATCCCGTGCCGCCCGCGGGGCGCCGGCAACGACGAAAGGTCCGGCCGGTGAAACCGAACGAGCCGGGGCTGCAGCCGGTGAGCGATGCCGAGGCGGCGCGGCGCGCGTTGAAACTTCTGGCCGAGCGCAAGGTCGTTCCGACGCCCGAGACCTTCGCCGATGCCTTCTGGGAAAGCGCCGGGGTTCAGCCGCGCGGTACCGGCCTGGCCGGTGTATTGAAGGATGTCGGAGCCGACCTGGTGCGCCAGAGCAGGATGTCGCAGCAGGAAGCGGCCCAGTTGCTGCGGGCGGCTCAACGGCAGCAGTGGAGCGCGGCGCGCGAAGCGATCGATCGGGCGCTCGCGCGAAGGCCCGGAAGCGGGGCCGACGCCTGGCCCTCGATGGTGCTGGCGATTCTGAAACAGTCCGACGTGCTGCACTCGAACTGGACGCGCGCCCGCAAGCTCGATTCGATCGCTCACGTGATCGACGCGGCCGCCAGCGATCCTTCCCTTGCGCTGGAGCGCCTGCAGCGTCTGGTCGAATCCTGGGGACCGGCCGTGGCGGCGCCGCAGACTGCCGGCGCGGCGGCGTCAATGGCGCTGCCCGAGCCGGCCGAGCCGCCGCGGCCGCCGGCGCTGGGCGACGCCGCGGGTGCGGCCCGCACCGCGCCGCGGCACGACCCGGCCGACGCGATGGCCGGGGCCACCGAGCGGGCCCGGGCCTGGCAGGGGCTGGCGCTGCGCAGCCTGCGGGCGCTGGAGCAGGCGTGCAGCGAGGCCGATCCGGCTCGTGAAAAGCTGCGCGAGTGCCTGGCGCAGGCGGAAGGATCGGGGCCGGGGGAGGTGCTGCCGGCGCCGGCGCTGACCGACTGGATGCTGGCGATCGAACGCGAGATCGGCGAGGAGCAGCGCGTCCGCGCTGGCCTGCAGCGGCTGCTCAGTCTGCTGTGCGACAACCTCAAGCAGCTGGCGCCGGATGAGGCGTGGCTGGTCAACCAGCTCGAACCGGTCCGGGCTCTGCTGGCCGGGCCGGTGCGTTCCGGGCAGATCGCGGCGGCGGAGCGGCGCCTGGCCGCGCTGATTGCGCAGCAGACGGTGGCGCGACGCGGCCTGCATGAAGCCAAAGTGGCTCTGACCGAGATGCTGACAACGCTGCTGAAGCGGGTCGGCGAGATGGGCACCAGCGCGGAACGGTTCAACGACCGGGTCGGCACGTATCAGCGGCAGCTGCAGCAATCGCCCGATCTGGCGGCGCTGTCGCGCATCGTGCACGGGCTGCTGGACGACACGCAGGTCGTGCGCGACCAGATCCGGGCCTCGCGTGACGAGCTGGCCGAGGCGCGCAACAAGGTGGAGGTGTACGAGGCGCGCGTTTCACAGCTGGAACACCAGCTGAGCGAGGTTTCCACGCTGGTGCAGAAGGATCCGCTGACCAACGCCCTGAACCGGCGCGGACTGGAACACGCCTTCCGCGTCGAGAGCGCGCGCGCGCTGCGCTATGGCTCTTCCTTGACGCTGGCCATGATGGATCTGGACAACTTCAAGCGAATCAACGACACGCTGGGGCATGTGGCCGGCGACCGGGCCCTGGTCCATTTCGTCACGACCGTACATGCGACGATGCGGCCGACCGATCTGACGGCCCGCACCGGCGGCGAGGAATTCGGCGTGCTGTTTCCGGCCTGCTCGGTGCAGGACGGCGTCGAGACGATCGAACGGCTGCAGCGCGAACTGGCGCGCCGCCCGTTCCAGTTCGATCAGGAACGCCTGATCCTGGCGTTCTCCGCGGGGGTCGCTCAGTGGCGACCGGCCGAGTCGCTGGAGCAGCTGATGCGCCGTGCCGACGCGAGCCTGTACGAGGCCAAGAAGGCGGGCAAGAACCGCGTGGTGCAGGCGCCGTGAGAGCTCAAGCCAGGCCGTGCTTGACGGCGTAATGCACCAGCTCCGAATTGTTGCCCAGGTTCATTTTTTCCAGGATGCGCGCGCGATAGACGCTGACCGTCTTCGGGCTCAGCGACAGGCTATCGGCGATATCCGACAGCCTCTGTCCGGAAGCGATCAGTTTCAGGACCTGGAACTCGCGGTCCGACAGCCGCTCATGGGGCAGGCTCTCATCGGGGGCGGCCAGCTGATCGATCAGGGCCTGGGCGATCGCCGGCGTGACGTACTTGCGGCCTGCAGCGATCTGCTCGACCGCCTCCAGCAGCCTTTCGGGCGCGCTTGCCTTGTTCAGGTAGCCGCTGGCGCCCGCCTTGAACGCGCGCACCGCGTACTGCTCCTCGGGATGCATGCTGACGATCAGCACCTTCAGGCGCGGATTTTCGCCGTGCAGCGCCTTCAGGATCTCGATGCCGTCCTTGCCCGGAAGCGACAGGTCCATCACCAGCAGGTCGACCTCGCCGTGCTGGCGCAGCTGGGTGCGCAGCTGGCCGTAGTCGGCCGCTTCGGCCACCACCGTCAGGTCGGAGCGCTCGGTCAGGATCTCGACGATGCCGCGCCGCACGATCGCATGGTCGTCGACCACGATCACCCGCAGCGTCATCGGTGCCGCCCTCGGGGCGCAGTTCGTTCAGGCAAGGTTGGCGCCTTCATTCTCACGCGGGACCGCCGCGTCCGTACGGACCGGAATCGAGATCATCACGCTGGCTCCACCCTTCGGGGTCGAGCTGACTTCGGCCCAGCCGCCCAGCCCGCGGGCCCGCTCGAGCAGCGCGCGCAGCCCGAAACCAGGCGAGCTGCGCAGCATCCGGGGATCGCAGCCGATGCCGTTGTCGCTGACCTCGAGCGAGACTTCCGCGGACGAAACGAACAGCTGGACCACAACCTGCTGCGCGTGCGCATGCTTGGATACGTTGGCCAATGCCTCCTGCGCCGCTCGGTACAGCGCCACCGAACCATCCGGCGCCAGCGGCACGTCCTCGCGGTTCGATTCGAAGCGCGCCTGGACACCCGTGCGCGCGGCAAACGAGCTCACCAGCCATTGCAGTGCCGCCACCAGGCCGGCGTCCAGTACGGGAGGGCGCAGATTGTGCTGGATGCGATGGCTGGCCGCCATCAGCTGTCCGATCAGGTCCAGCATCAGCGGCAGCCGCGGCGCGTCGAGCCCGCGCTGCCGCATCTGCTTGGCCAGGGCCACCGTCTCGAAGCGCAACGCCGTCAGCATCGACCCGATGTCGTCGTGGATCTCGCCGGCAATGCGCCGCCGTTCCTCTTCCTTGGCCGATTCCAGATGGCGCGTCAGCTCGCGCAGGCGCGCTTCGCTGTCGGCCAGCGCGGCTGCCGCCGCGCGGCCTGCGCGTCGCTGGGCCGCCGCCTGCAGGCTGCGCGTCAACGCCGGTCCGACCCGGAACAGGCGCGATTTCAGAATGAAGTCGTCCGCCCCCGCGTGCAGCGCCGCCACCGCCAGATCCTCGGACATCTCGCCCGAAACGACCAGCACCGGCAGGTCGGGATCGGCCGCCTTGGCGAGCTTCAACGCCGCGAAGGAATCGAAATGCGGCATGTTGTGGTCGGTCAGCACCGCGTCCACGCGTGCCCGCTCGAGCGCTTCGCGCATGCCAGCCTCGTCCTCGACCCGCTCGGCGCGCAGCGGCGGGCCGTCGCGGGCCAGCACGGCGGTCAGCAGGTCGAAGTCGAGCTCGGAGTCCTCGACGACCAGCAACCGGATGGGGACGGACTCGGGACCGCTCGCGGGCACGCTCATGGGCGTCGATTTTGGCGCATTTCAGGGCATCTGAGGGCGCCGATCGTGCTGGACTGGCGGCAACGCTGCCGGTCTGTCGCGCAGGCAAAACTGCCCTCGCTTAGCCCGCCTTTTCCCGGAATCGGCGGCTACGGGCGTCGTCGACACTAACCGGGCGGGCCGCATTTTCCCGATCCATACAACGCGATGACATCGGACGCTGTCGACCTTCCGCCGCGCGAGCAGGCTGGCCTGGCTGCGGCCCAGGAATGCGCTTTGATCGAGGCCGATCTGGAGCGGTTGAAGGCATTGATCAACGATGCGGGCGAACGGCTGCTGAGCAGCTTCAACCAGGTCGCCTCGGTGCTGCCGTCGCTGGCTGCGAGCGACGGGCAGCGCACGCAGGTGGTCGAGGCGGTGCACGCCGCGGTCACCGCGCTGCAGTTCCAGGACATGGCCACCCAGTTGACCGGGCATGCCCAGCGCAGGCTGTCGGTTCTGGAAGAGCGCCTGCGCTCGCTGTCGGACGAGGCCGCGCGCGGCCTGCAGATGATTCATCCGCATCCGGTCCGGCAGGTGGAAATGACGGCTGGTTCGATCGATCTTTTTTAGGAAGGCCGGGCCACGAAAGGTTCGGCAGGAGCAACGACATGCAATCGATTCTCGCGGTGGACGATTCGGCCTCGATGCGGCAGATGGTCTCCTTCACGCTGAAGGGGGCCGGCTATAACGTGATCGAGGCGGCCGACGGGCAGGAGGCCTACGAGAAGGCGATGACGCAGAGCGTGGACCTGGTGCTGACCGACCAGAACATGCCGCGGATGGACGGCGTCACGCTGGTGAAGAACCTGCGCGGACTGCCGGCCTACATGTCCACGCCGATCCTGATACTGACGACCGAGTCGAGCGACGAGATGAAATCGAAGGGGCGTGCGGCCGGCGCAACCGGATGGCTGGTCAAGCCGTTCGACCCGATCAAGCTGCTGGAAGTGATCCGCAAGGTGATCCGTTGAGGCCGGCCAGCCGGCGCCGGCCACGGCAAACCGAGTAAAGCGGCGGGAGCCTCCAGATGGGCGAAATCAGCAATCCGGGCCTGCAGCAGGACGACTTCGACCTGACCCAGTTCTACGCCGTGTTCTTCGAGGAGGCGCGCGAGAACCTGGCGAACATGGAGTCGCTCCTGCTGGACATCGACGTCGCGCGGCCGAGCGACGAGGAATTGAACGCGATATTCCGGGTCGCGCACTCGATCAAGGGCGGCGCGGCGACCTTCGGCTTCGCCGACGTGGCGAGCCTGACGCACGAACTGGAAACGCTGCTGGAGCGCGTGCGCCTGCACGAGCTGCCGCTGCAGCGGGCCATGGTGGACCTGCTGCTGGAAGCCGGCGACGTGGTCAAGGCGCAGCTGGCGTGCTACCAGGGCGGAACCGCAGAGCGGCCGCCGGCCGATGCGCTGATCGAGCGAATTCGCAAGATGGCTTGCGGCGAGCACGCCGCTGCGGGCCGGCGGGCCGGGGCGCGCAGCCTGCAGGTCGCCATCGGGCCGCTGAAAAGCGGCGAAGCCGCCAACGGACTGGCGGAGCTGTTTCGCGACATCCCGTCGCTCGGATCGATCGAGGCCCTCGACGATGGGGTGCTGGCGGCGGACGGCTTCAGGCGCTTCAAGGTCACGACCAGCTCGCCCGATTCGGAATTGCTCGAGCTGTTTTCGTTCCACGTCGCCCGCGAGCAGGTGCGGATCACGGATTTCGACGCAAGCGGCACGGCGCCCGCCTCCGTAGCCTTGGCGGAGGAGGCCGGCGCGCAGCATCCCGATCCCGAGGCCGCCGCGGCGCAACCGAGGGCGACCGAAGGCGACGGCTACGGGTTTTTCGTCGATCCGAAGACGCTGGCGGCGCAGTCGGCCGCGCGGGCGGCGGCCGACGGCGAGGAAGTTCGCCGCTCCGAGGCGCGCGCCAAGGCGGACAAGGCGGCGGGCGGAGCGCTGGAATCGACCACGCTGCGGGTGGCCGTCGAAAAGGTCGACCAGCTGATCAACCTGGTCGGCGAGCTCGTGATCACGCAGGCAATGCTCAGCCAGCAGGCCAAGGATCTGGACGTGGCCCAGTTCAGCGCGCTGCTCGGCGGCATCACCGATCTGGAACGCAGTTCACGGCACCTGCAGGAGACCGTGATGTCGATCCGGATGATTCCGATGGCATTCGTGTTCAACCGCTTCCCGCGGCTGATCCGCGATCTGGCGTCCAAATTGGGCAAGCAGATCGAGCTCAGGCTGGTCGGCGAGGCCACCGAGATGGACAAGGGATTGATCGAGAAGATCGTCGATCCGCTCACCCACCTCGTGCGCAACAGCGCCGACCACGGCATCGAAACCCCGGCCAGCCGGCTGGCGGCCGGCAAGACCCCGCACGGCACGATCACGCTGTCGGCGGCGCACCAGGGAGGCTCGATCCTGATCGAAGTGCGCGACGACGGGCAGGGGCTGCGGCGCGAGCGGATCGTGCAGAAGGCGCGCGAGCGCGGACTGCCGGTGCGCGACGACATGAGCGATGCGGAGGTGTGGGCGCTGATCTGGGAGCCGGGCTTCTCGACCGCGGATCAGATCAGCGACGTGTCCGGCCGGGGCGTGGGCATGGACGTCGTGCGCCGGAACATCACGGCGCTGAATGGAACGGTCGAGCTGGACTCGGCCGAGGGCTACGGCACGCGGGTGACGGTGCGGCTGCCGCTGACGCTCGCCATCATGGACGGCATGTCGATCGGCGTCGGCGGAGAGACCTACATCCTGCCGCTGGCGTCGGTGGTCGAGTCGTTCCAGGTGATGCCGGGCATGGTCCAGAACGTCGGCGCGACGGGCAGGGTGGTCAGGGTGCGCGATGAATTCCTGCCGGTGGTCGCGTTGGACGATGTCTTCGATGTGCCGCGCCAGGACGGCAGTCCCGGCCCCGAGATCATGATGATCGTGGAGGCCGAGGGCCGGCGTGTTGCGGCCCTGGTCGATGAGCTGCTCGGACAGCACCAGGTCGTCGTCAAGAACCTGGAGACGAACTACCGGCGCGTGCCGGACATTTCGGGCGCCACCATCCTGGGAGACGGGCGCGTGGCGCTGATCGTGGATACGGCTGGCCTGGTGAAGCGGGCGCGCCATTGACCTCCCGGAGCTTGCGATGGGCATGATGGAGCGGATCGAAGTGGGCACTGCGGCGGCGGCGGTGCGGGTGAAGGAGTTTCTGACCTTCAAGCTGGGCGGCGAGGAATACGGGATCGACATTCTGAAGGTGCAGGAGATTCGCG
>Ga0210401_10000491_pt1 | contig 48087 bp, 32 predicted proteins | sample IncBWH32MmetaG_FD_150866 | JGI IMG/M metagenome (GOLD analysis project Ga0210401, IMG submission 150866) | Forest soil microbial communities from Barre Woods Harvard Forest LTER site, Petersham, Massachusetts, United States - Inc-BW-H-32-M | ecosystem: Environmental > Terrestrial > Soil >...
GCAACCCGAACGGGAACTACGTTGTACTGACGATTCCGAATGTGGCGAGTTTCACGTTGTCGGCGATTCCCAGCACGGCCTCCACAAGCTTCAAGCGTGCCCCGATCAACGGGATCCAGATTGTGCCCAATCCGGACTTTACCCTGTCAGCCACGCCTTCGACTCAAACGACGAGTACAGCCGTTTCGGACGCGACGTCGACCCAGACGGTGAGTGCTGGAGGAAGCACGACGTACACAGTGAGTGTGGGTGCCATCAATGGGTTCACAGGATCGGTGAGTCTCAGTGCCAGCGGACTGCCCACAGGGGCGACGGCCACGTTCGTGCCGGCTTCGATCAGCGGTTCAGGTAGTTCGACGCTGACGATAACGACGACGAGCAGCACGCCGATAGGGAATCCGACGCTGACGATCACGGGCACGAGTGGTTCGCTCACGCACACGGCTACGGTGACGCTGAACGTCATCGGATCTTCGGACTTCACACTTTCCGCCTCGCCGAGTTCGTTCTCGGTGAATCCGGGCGGCACGGCTACATACACGGTAAGCGTGGGAGCGCAGAGCGGTTTCAGTGGCGCGGTCAGCTTGAGTGTAACCAGCGGCCTGCCTGCGGGAGCGACTGCTTCCTTTACTCCCACTTCAATTGCGGCGGGAGCGAGCTCAACCCTGAAGGTGACTACAACCGCAGGGACTCCGATAGGGAGCCCGACTCTCACCATTAGCGGGACCAGTGGTTCCCTCGTACATTCCGCCAACGTGGTACTGAGCATCAGTTCGTCCACCACCTCTGCCGCCGGAGTAATCAGCATTGATTTCGTGGGTTTAGGGACTGCAATGGCAAGCACGGAGGTGGCTGGTGTGGTGGCGGAGAGCAACTGGAACGACGCGGGGGGAGCGAGCACCGCAACACCGCTGGCACTGGTGGATCAGAATGGGAATCCGACAACGGCCAGGGTGACATGGACCTCCGATGACGTGTGGGACTCGACCATCCTGGATCAGGCTGGCAATATGCGCATGATGAAAGGGTATCTGGACAACGGGCAGATGGACACCACGACGGTAACGGTGAGTGGATTGCCGGCGAACGCGAACGGCTACAGTGTGTATGTTTACGCAAATGGCGCGACGACCAACTCGACCAACACAGGGATCTATCAGATCAGCGGGGCGGGGATCACCACCAGCAGTGCGACGTTGACGTATAATTCGAATTTTTCGGGGACGTTCACGCAGGCGACAGCAAGCAACCCGAACGGGAACTACGTTGTACTGACGATTCCGAATGTGGCGAGTTTCACGTTGTCGGCGATTCCCAGCACGGCCTCCACAAGCTTCAAGCGTGCCCCGATCAACGGGATCCAGATTGTGCCACGCTGACCTCTTGCGGATAAGGGAGCACAGTCTAAGACGATTTGGGGCATTTGTGAGTCGCCGCGAACAGATTCGCTAGATGAAGCCTCGCGTGCTGGATGGTGTAGAGTTACTTCCGCGTAACAACATCCGTGACTATCAGTGTTCTCCCAATTTCGATAATCGAGAAAAATGCTATTCTCAGAAGCTAAAGAGTCCAACCTCGAGCAATAAAAGTGTTTCTCGGGCTCAAAGGAACTCTTGCCTCTCATAGAACCCGAACGGGAAGAGTGCTCTTGAGACAAAAGAGGATGCTGAATTCAGTCAATGTACGCCCAGGAAGTGAAGACACGATGGCACTTGAGCGGCGTGGGCGTCCGGCCCCCCGTACGTTAGAGATGGTATCGGGCGGGTCGGTATGACTCGCGCGACGGAACTTGCATCGAGCGTCGAAGGCGTCGCCAAGAAGCAGCCCCTTTGTGTGGATCTTGACGGTACGCTCGTTCGAACAGATACGCTCTACGAAGGTCTCATATCCGCTGCCAAGGAGTGGCGAAGCTTCTCGCGCGTGCTGGCTGCTCTACCTAGGGGGAAGGCGCACTTCAAGGCGGTGGTAGCAGAGGTAGGTCGCACCGATTCGAGCCTCTTGCCCTACAATTGCGAACTGATTCAATACTTGAGAAACGAGAAGCAGGAAGGAACTCACCTCGTTCTGGCGACCGCTGCAAATTCGAAGACAGCGGCGGCCGTCGCCGAACATCTAGGCCTCTTTGACGAAGTGATCGCCTCGGACACGACGAACAACTTGCGCGGAGAGATGAAAGCGCGCGCGTTGGCCGAGCGATTCGGGGAACAGGGCTTTCGTTACGCGGGAAATGACCGCACGGACCTACCAGTCTGGCGAGTGGCGTCCAACGCCGTGCTGGTGAATACGTCTGCCAGAGTATCGAAAGCAGCCGCAGCTGTGACCCCGATAGAAGCGGAGATTCAGGATAGACGTGCAATATTGAATTCGATCGTTCGCGCATTGCGTCCTTACCAGTGGTCGAAGAACCTTTTGGTTTTTGTTCCCATCCTGACTGCACATGCCGAAGCCGATCCTCGTTCTTGGCTTTTCGCCTCACTTACCTTTGTAGCCTTTTGTTGCGTCGCGTCAGCAAATTACTTGGTGAATGATCTGCTCGATCTCCCTGCTGACCGGAAGCATGCTCGTAAGCGGAACCGACCACTTGCGAGTGGCGTGCTTCCAATTGCAGTGGCATTTCTGCTGATCCCGCTCATGTACGGAGTCGGCGCCGTTTTTGCGCGCCTCAGCAACGTACCGCTGCTAGTGGCACTGTATGTGGCCGTAACGATGGCATACTCCTGGAAGCTGAAAAAAATGCCATTGATCGATTTTTTTACCCTGTCGGCTCTGTATGTCTTGCGTCTCTTTGCCGGTGGTAAGTCCTCCGGACATCCCGTTTCGCTCTGGCTTCTCGCATTTTCCAGCTTCTTTTTTTTAAGCCTGGCCCTCGTGAAACGCGTTGCGGAATTGAAGGCCTACGAGGGTAGTGGCACGTTGAGCCAGAGAGCGTATGCTCCGGAAGACACACAAACATTGGAGGTCGTAGGGATCGCATCGAGCTTCGCATCGACTGTGGTATTGGCACTGTATGTTCAGGGCGATGTCTCTGTACAGCCCTTCCAATACGCTCGGCCCGAGCTGCTGTGGCCAATCGTACCACTTATGCTCTTCTGGCAGTGCCGCATTTGGCTCTCCACTGCGCGCAAATATATGCTCGATGATCCGATTGTATACGCCGCGAAGGATTGGGTTTCATGGCTTGTCGGATTTATCATGCTCGTGAGCATGGCTCTCGCCCGCCTGCATAGGTAAAAATAATCGTGCAAGTTCCCCCAACCTATCCGCGGTCAGGTTGGACAGAAGGGGATCGGCGCGTGAGTTTTTCGCGGGGAGGATTTCGCATTTTGTGCGATCACATCAATTGATGGTTAACGCAAAGCCAATTCTGCTGAGCGTGGCTCCCCGCAAGGGGAAATTTTGGCCTTGGCCGCCGCTCTTGCTCGTTCTTGCTGTGGGGACCGTTCTGCGCTTTCACTTGCTGGGCGTCAAAAGCCTTTGGCTTGATGAAGTGACGACTGTGGGATACGCGCAGATGCCTTGGCCCGAATTTCTCCGCACCATGTGGTGGGGCAACGGCAACATGGTTTTCTACTATTCCCTGCTGCGCGTCTGGCAGCATCTGGGAGACAGCGAATTCTGCCTTCGAAGTCTTTCCGCACTGTTTGGCATAGCTGCAATTCCGGCCACTTACGCGTTGGGCAATCGCTTCTTGAGTCGCAAAGCAGGACTTTTTGCTGCATGTCTACTCGCCGTGCACAGCTTTCATATTCAATATTCACAGGAAGTCCGCTCCTACAGCTTTCTCGTTCTTCTGCTCATTCTATGCGCCTATGCTTTCCTGGCGGCCATCGAGACACCTGAGCGAACGTCCCTCTGGGCTCTATATATTTTGCTCAGCACGCTTGCGATCTACACCCAGGTGTTTGCGGTATTCGTGCTGGCAAGCCAGTGGCTGGTTCTCACTCCGTATAGGATCAAACGGCTGGGTGTCCTAAGACTGCTATCGACAGCGGCGGCGATCGGTATCTTGGCCATACCTATTGCAGCCGTGATCGTTCTGCATAATCAGGATCAAGTCGCGACATGGAGCGATTTCTATCACAACCCTGGTTTGGTCGACATGAGTGAGGTGTTGCAGCGCATCGCCGGTGCGAAAGCTGGCGATGCACCGACTTCATTGCGAGTGATGATTCTCTTGACTTTCTACGTGGCGGCCTGGGTCCTGGCCATTCGGCCTGTTTTCCGCCCGACTCGCGATCGCACTGCGGAGCCGATGACGAACCTGACGCTTGCACTGATGGCCTGTTGGCTCATCTTTCCGATCGTGGCGATGTTCTGCTTCTCATTCCTGGAACCCATTTTCCATCCACGCTACCTGTTGATGTGCGTGCCCGCAGCCGCCTTACTGGCCGGTCAAGGACTCGCTGCTGCCGAGCAGCTTTTGCCTCGTGGCCGAATCTTTTCTTTGGCTGCATTTCTACTGATGGTCGTCTTGGAGCTTTTCGGTACGAGGGCGTACTACTCGAGTTTCAAGGGTTACGGTAATGACTGGCGAGGAGTGACTCAATACATCCTCTCCAAGCAGGAACCAGAAGATGCGGTCATCTTCTACACATTCACCGGTCACCGCGAATTCGAATACTATGTGCAGCGTGAACGCGAAGCTGGTCGCAGAATCGTTACACCAACTGTATTTTTCCCGCTTTCTCTCGACCCGCCAACCATTAAGAAGCGTGCTGAACCTTATCATCGAGTTTGGTTAATTCTTCATCAGACAATACCGACTCTATCGACGGAGAAGCAGTCGGAGCTTATCCGTTCATCACTCTCGCCGCGCTTTCGCTTGGTGGCGGAAACTGAGTTCCCCGGTGCTGGCGCGACCCGCGGAGAAAGTGGCAGAATCACCGTGATCCTCTACACTGCGGCCTCCCCCGGCTTACAGGTAGGGGAGTGAAACCGGGGCGGTCGGTGGGTCAGTGGCTCTTAGTACTGGGGGGGTGTTATATTAGGTCGTTGTGAAGCTAAGTTATACTGAAAGAGTACGTATTGTCTTGATGCAAGCCATTCGTAACTACATCTACTAGTACTGTCCCAAATCTGGACTTAAGTACAGCTACTGCTTGAAGGTCTGGCATTTTACCATCTTGATGGACTCTGCGAAGGGCAATCGCATCGGGGTGTCACCGGGGTTCCACGAGATTGCCGAACGCCGTTTTTTCTTGGGAATTTCAATAGGAGACGAAATCCGAATGAGGATTCGGGCACGCGACTCGCTTCTAATTATTCTTCTGTTGGTTCTCATGTTCACATGCGTAGGTTGCGCTGGTCTAACGAACGCTAGCCCAAGCACGAGTTCGAGCTCTCCGACGATCGCCGCTCAACCTTCCAACCAGACAGTATCAGCTGGTCAGGCAGCCACTTTCTTAGTTCTCGTACACGGTTCCGCGCCATTAAGTTATCAGTGGCAAAAGAACGGCGCGCCAATCAACGGGGCAACGTCAGCAAGCTACACAACTCCCGCGACGACCTCGTCTGATAACGGCGCCGCGTTCCGCGTTGCGGTCAGCAACTCCGCTGGCAGCGTCACCAGCGGCTCAGCTACGTTGACGGTTAACCCCGCCGGGGTGGCGCCCACGATCACAACGCAACCCGCCAATCAGTCAGTGACGGCGGGACAGGCGGCGACCTTTGCGGTGGTGGCCAATGGCACAGCACCGATAAGGTACCAGTGGCAAAAGAACGGCGCCAACATCAGTGGGGCAACGTCGGCTAGCTATACCACACCGGCAACAACGAGCGCCGACAGTGGTGCGACGTTTGTGGTCGTGGTGAGCAACGCTGTAGGGAATGTCTCCAGCAATGCGGCCACACTGACAGTGAGCGCGGTCGCAGTGGCACCAACAATCGAAGCGCAACCGGCAAATGAGACAGTAATGGTCGGTCAGACAGCGACTTTCTCAGTGGTGGCCAGCGGCACAGCGCCGCTGAGCTATCAGTGGCAGAAGAACGGCGCAAACATCGGGGCAGCAACATCATCCAGCTATACGACCCTGGCGACAACGGCCGCGGACAACGGTGCGTCGTTTGTGGTCGTGGTGAGCAATGCTGCGGGAAGCGCCACAAGCAACCCTGCTAAGTTGACAGTCAACACAGCTACCGTCGCGCCGACCATCCCAGCGCAACCCGCGAGTCAAACGGTGACAGCGGGACAGACAGCGACCTTTGCGGTGGTGGCCACTGGCACAGCGCCGCTGAGCTACCAGTGGCAGAAGAACAGCGCAAATATCAGCGGGGCAATATCAGCGAGCTACACCACGCCCGCAACTACGAGTACCGATAATGGTTCCACGTTCCAGGTGGTGGTCAGCAACTCAGCGGGGAGCGTGACGAGCAGCGCCGCGACCCTGACGGTGAACCCCGCCGCAGTGGCGCCCACGATCACGACACATCCCGCCAATCAGTCGGTGACAGCGGGACAGACAGCGACCTTTGCGGTGGTGGCCACTGGCACAGCGCCGCTGAGCTATCAGTGGCAGAAGAACAGCGCAAACATCAGCGGGGCAATATCGGCGAGCTACACCACGCCCGCAACTACGAGTACCGATAATGGCTCCACGTTCCAGGTGGTGGTCAGCAACTCAGCGGGGAGCGTGACGAGCAGCGCCGCGACCCTGACGGTGAACCCCGCCGCAGTGGCGCCCACGATCACGACACAGCCTGCCAATCAAACTGTGACCGCGGGCCAGACCGCTACCTTTAGCGTCGTTGCCACCGGCACTGCACCGCTTTCCTACCAGTGGCAGAAAAATGGCACCGACATCACTAGCGCGACGGCCGCGAGCTACACAACTCCGGTTACTACCACTGCCGATAGCGGTACGATGTTCCGCGTCGTCGTTTCGAACACCGCCGGAAGTATCACCAGCAATTCCGCCACGCTCACGGTCAACCCCGCCACCTCCAACTCCACCATAGACGTCATCACCTATCATTACGACAATGGCCGTTCCGGACAGAACCTGAATGAAACGACTTTGACCCCCGCGAATGTCAATTCCACTAAGTTTGGAAAGTTGGGCCAGTTCACGGTCGATGGCCTAGTTGATGCGCAGCCTTTGTATCTTTCACAGGTCACCATCGCCGGACAAAAGAAGAATGTGCTTTATGTCGCGACCGAGCACGGCTCCGTCTATGCGTTTGACGCGGACTCGATCAATGGAACCACTTCCACTTTCCTTTGGAAGACCTCCACTCTTGGCACAAGCGAAGCCACCAGCGACAATCGTGGGTGTGGTCAGGTCTCGCCGGAGATCGGCATCACCTCCACGCCAGTCATTGATCGCGTTCGCAATGCCATCTATGTTGTGGCTATGTCGAAAAATTCCGGCGGTACGTATTTCCAGCGGCTGCACGCCCTAAACCTGTCAACCGGCGCTGAGATGTTCGGCGGTCCTCAAAATATCACGGCAACCTATCCTGGCACGGGCGACAACAGCTCTGGCGGAAACGTCGTCTTCGATCCGAAACAATATAAAGAGCGGCCCGGCCTGTTGCAGATCAATGGAACGATTTACACTACGTGGTCTTCACACTGCGACATTCGCCCCTACACTTCGTGGGTGATGGCCTTTAGCGCGGACACGCTGGCGCAAACCAGCGTTCTGAATCTCGTGCCCAACGGCAGCGAGGGCGGTATCTGGATGGCCGGCACCGCACCTGCCGCGGATACGAGCGGAAATCTGTTCTTTATTATCGGCAACGGCGATTTTGACACCACGCTGAACACCAGCGGTTTTCCGGCGAACGGCAACTGCGGCAACTGCTTTGTCAAACTCACTACTTCCGGTGGCCTCAAGCTCGCAGACTACTTCACGCCGTACAATACCGTCGCCGAGTCGAATGCCGACACGGATTTTGGCTCAGGCGGGGGAATCCTGCTGGTGGATGCCACGGATTCCTCCGGCAACACACGCCATCTTTCAGTCGGCGCCGGAAAAGACTCCATCATCTACGTGGTGGACCGCGATTCCATGGGCAAGTTCAACTCAACAACGGATCAGATTTATCAGGAAATTTCCGGACAACTGGGAGGCGGCGTATTCTCCATGCCGGCTTTTTTCAATGGCACTGTTTATTACGGGGCAGTGGGGGACGCGCTCAAGGCCTTCCCCGTGGTTAGTGCGAAACTTGCGGCCATTCCGTCCTCACAATCCACGCATCATTTCGGATATCCGGGCACGACGCCGAGCATCTCGGCCAACGGCACCACCAATGGAATCGTCTGGGCCATTGAGAACGGCGGCGCCATCCTCTTTGCCTATGACGCGACCGACCTCACCAAGGAACTCTATGATTCGAATCAAGCCTCTGGCAGTCGCGACCACTTCAGCGGCAACAAATTCATCACCCCCATGGTCGTGAACGGCAAAGTCTACGTAGGCACGCCCAGCAGCGTCGCCGTTTTCGGCCTGTTGCCCTAGCTCTTCGCGGGCTGCCCCGCCGTCGAATGTAAATGATTTTTTCCACGGTCGCACAGACCGTGCCGACAGAATCCGTAAGATCGATTAGATATTTGCGGTCGACCCCGACTTTCGCGTTCCGAAGCCAGAACGCATGGTGGCGGCTTTATCCCAAACCACAAAATCCTGGATTAGACCACACATTTTCAGTATAGCTGTGAAGAAGAGTTGAAAGCGAGCGCGACGGTTTGGAACAGAGATTGAAAAGGTCAGCCGCTGGCCGGGTGAATGCAGATGCAGCGAGCCGTCTGGCGAATGCCGGTGCCAAATTTGAACACTCGAGTAGGCAGAGTTTCGATCTGTGCGGAGCGTAAGGACGAGGGCGAGTGCAGACGAAACAGGTTTACTGGGTTGTAGGCGAAGCGGTGTAGCAATAACCGGAGGGCATTAGCTCGCAAGCGAAGGCACCTGAACCGGTCTGCATCGAAACCGTTCTTGAACTCTTCAATGCGGTTCTCATATTCCCCGCGACCGTTATAGAACTGGAAGATCGACCGCCTGCGGCCCTTCCGCTTGGTCACCAAGAATCGCAGGTTCGCACCGGTTTCGGTGTGTTCGGCCTTATAGCAGACGCGGCGCTGATGAAACCAGCTCTGCGCACAGTGTGGAAAACTGGAAAAAGAGCGCCGGGACCGTCGGTTGCGACGATAGCGACGAGTAAGTTGGCGCTAAACACGAGCGGAAGGGCGTTGGAAGACCGGGGACGATGCAATCCTGGAGGGTCCACGGCCGGCCGCTTATTCGGCAATCACGACGTCTGGACGTTTGCCGCCGACCGCTAGTGGATCGACCCTACCAGTTTCGGGCATGGGGCGTGGACAAAGACAATGGCGTTTCAGGGCACCTTCGAATTTGTATCTCTAGGACGGTTGCTAGCTTCTGTACGCTGATATAACTGGAGCACTTCTGAACTTTCGTGGTGAAAAGGCCGGCCACTGCGGGAGCGGCAACTGCGGAACAACTGATTATGTGGTCGCAACAGACGATGTGAGAGTTCTGCTCGCTTACATTCCCCCTACCTGGAAAGGGTCTATCGACCTCGCGGTGGATATGACCGCGCGCGCCGAGTCGTCACATGGAAGCTGGTTCGGTCCGACTAACGGGAGCTACGCCGAGGCACCCTGCGGGCTTTTCGCAACGTCACGACTAGGACGTTCCTGCCTCCTGGGATGAACTCGCGGGCGGAAAGCGACTGGGTGCTTGTTCTTCTGATGAAATAGAAAACTCGGGGAAGCGCAACAACTCTTCCGCTTGATTCTTAGTGCCGATTTACAGACGTTAGTAAGGATTCAGGGAAGCTGGGAATCCGGAAACTTACCGGACTGTTCTGCAGAACCCTGTAATACTTCGTAGATCCTCACCTGGCCCTTTGGTTCTACAAGGCGGAAAGCTTCCGGGTAGGCAGCGTAAAGCAGATTAAGACAAGTAGTTTCTGAAGGAAGGTAATAGTTGAAGCCCCTGTCAACGACAACCACATAGTTGATGTGGTGCTTGCGAATGCCCTCCATGAGGACATTCGAATTTGATATGGGCGGAAACCAGATTACCCTTCGCCCGGAGTAATGGTGCATGAGTGTGTCCTGACTTGAGGCAATGATCGCGTTTGGACCGGTGTGGGACTTGATCCATTGGGCTGCCTGAAACTCAGGTGTGTTCTCGAGCTTTGTCGAACCCGAAACGAGATTCTCTCGGCCCATGGGAATCTCCGCGGCGACGCCAGTCGCGACCAAGTAGGTTACCGCCAAGACCACAAACAGCTGTATTGGACGAAAAGACAGCCGACCAACCGAGTAGCTTCTTTCGAAGAAACCGTATACCCGCGACAAGTGACCCCAAGATGGAAGCGATCTTTTCCAAATCAATCCAATGCAAAGAGCAGAACAGACGATCCAGAAGAGAGCCGACATCTTCTCCTGGAAGCCGTGGCCAGATCCTCGCGCCCAGCCCTGCCTAGTGGCGGCAAAAGCCAAGACCGTCGACAGGGGCAACAGCAGAACACCGACCCTGCGTGGGTATTGGCGAGACCACTGCTCCAGAGCCTTTACGCCGTCGGCAATATACAAACAAGAAAGAGGCAGCACAGCAAGCGCAAACCTTAGAACTCCAGTGAACCAGGGCCAAAGGAGAGAGACGCCTTCATAAAAGATAAAATACAAAGCGCAGAGTTGTGAATCGCTTCGCCAGAGTGAATTCCAAAGACCGCAAAGAATCAATATGGCGAGGCCCGCGACGAAGGGTGAAGTCCAGGAGGGGCTGATCCATCGCTGAAGCAAGGTCTCTCCTAGAAAAATCGTGCTCTCTCGCAGGTTTTTCTCCACCCGCAAGAGCACGTCCTTTGGCGTCGCCAACCCTAGCTCAGGATAGTTGCCGTCTTTGACCTTCAGTTGCGCAAGATAGCCCTGTGGGTATCCGGGGAGGGGCCAGTCTCTGGGATTGCCTCCCTGCCCTAACCAAAGCCCCTCAGCAACCAGTGCCACAAGGGCTATGGGCAAAAATCGCTTGAGACGTAACCTGGCAATGTCGGGGTTCCCAAAAAACGACAGGATGATCCAAGCTAGCATTGCGGCGATTAAAGCGATGCCAACGGATTCGATGAGTACCGCTGCCACTGCAAGAGAACACAGCAGAAGCAGCCCCAGAAGCGTGCACAGGCCTCGTTGGGATACTTCTAGTTTTGGTATGATGAAGAAAACAATCATGGTTACTAGGAAGTAGGGGAAGATCGGCCACAAGCGTGAAGTAACCCACGGAAAGATACTTGGTGACGCAGCCAGGAGCAAGCTGGAGGCGGCGGCAAGCAAGCGCCCGCCCTGGCGTCGAATGACTATATAGCTGAACAGGAGACCTAGCACCAGGAACACGGGCATGGTCCGGGTCAGAATGTCGTGTGTGCAGCCGAGTGTTGCACATACCAAGGCAAGAATAATCGGCAAACCAGGTGGCCGAAGCCTTTCTGGAGCGAAATTCGCTGAATACGAATGGTGGTGGAGAAGAGAACTAGCCAAATCGACATAATAGACATCGGAGTTGATGAATTCCGGCGCTTTTTGGTAGAGAAAAAAGGGCAGTGCGCTCAGAGCTAAAATCAGTGCACACACGAATACGTCCGTAACCGTGATGGAGGTCCGGTTGAAGAGAGCCCGCTCGCGCGAGACTGTTGAAATCAGTCGACCCCCTATAGAGAATTCTGAGGCGCAGTGGTGGTGTAGAGGGCAAGATGGATGGAGGCGTCTAGGCCGGGGAACATACTCACACCTGTGAATTCCCTTTCTTCAACCTGACGAAAATGCTCCTGCACCGTTCCAACCAAGAGGGCTGTGTTCGCGTCGCTTTGAGAGGTTGGTATGTCCTGCTGTAGTACAAGCCAGACTCGACGATAAGGCGCCGTGCGCTTCTCGATGCTTGCTCGGTCGAAAGATAAGGGGAAAAGCGTTGTCGGTGTGGGCCCATTACCACCAGCTTCGCGCTTGCGACGCACATAGTATTCCCAGGTCCAATTTCCCCCGAAAGTGTAAAAGATAATAGCGTCGCCGGGCTCCTGATGCTCAAGAATGTAGTTCGAGACGCTTCGCCAGTCATTGCCGGACGTCCTGAGTTCGGTGTCAAACCTGTGGGCGCCGAACAAGGCCAGTACAATCATCGCCAAGAGGGCGGTGGAAAAAACCAGCCGGCCGCGTGTCACCCTTTGCTCCATCGTGACGAGTCCCTGACCAGCAAGCAGAACTGCCGCGGGCACGCACATCAAAAGGTAGCGGGGATACAAGACAGGCTTTACGAATGAGAGTGCTGAGATCGCCACAAGAGGAAATACCAACGACCAGAACAAGACGCTCACCGTGGTCCTAGCTGTCGCATGGCCGGTGCGATCGTTTCCGCTGCGGAAAATTCCCCAAATCGCAACGATCCATGCCACCACGTAAAGAGCCGTCAGGAGCACGGTGGCAGCCAAGTCGTGGCGGCCCAGAGCGTCCGTTCCAACAATGTTTCGGAACACCTCCCAGAAGCCAGCGATGCTGACCGGAGGCACCCAATCGAGCTGCCCTTTGTTTTGCGTGAGCATGACGACTGCCATTGGCGCGCATAAAATTCCGATGGCAGCAAACGTCAACAAGATCTTCCGGACACCTAAGCGCCTGATTCTAGGCATGACTGCTAACCAATGGGCGCAGAGAAGGAAGATGCCAAATACCTGGGTGTAGAACAGGAGTACCGCGAGCAATATATAAAGGAGCCACAGCGCCTTTCGGTGAGGAGACTCGATGAGGATTAAAAAACTATAAGTTAAGAGAACGGCCAATAAGACCCAAAGACTGTAACTACGCAACTGCTCCGAATGGCTGATGTGAGAGGAGTTAACGGCAAGAAGCGTAGCAGCAACCAGTCCGACATTTCGACTGAGAAAGCGTTTCCCCAACGCGTAAACGGCTGGGATAGTCAGCACACCCAAGAGCGCGGAAAGACCTTGCAACCAAACTTCCGAGTCTCCTAGGAGAACCCAACCACGCAGCAGAAAGTAGTAGAACGCCATATTGGCTTCGCCCCACCACATGGTGCGTAGAAACATTGGCCAAGGCTGCCAAGCAAGCAAAACGCTGAAACACTCTGGCGGCCAAAGGCTTCTCACGCCAAGCATGTGAAAGCGCAGGTAAGCTCCCACTGCGACGATTAGAAGCAGCAACGGCCAGTTTTTTTCTTTGCGAGACTCCACACCGGATTGAGTTGGACTTAGATCGGCCATCGATTGAACCGCAAATGTTGTCATTCTATTGCCACAAGTATAAGCGTTAAGTCAAGCTTGGCGGCTTGGCGGCAGTGAACTCCTTCCGTACGGCTATCGACGAGGAATTTGCATCGCGTCGAGAGCACTCTGAATTGCAATACTGACTTCAAATCGTTCTTCGACTGTTTTTCTGGCCCGCAGGGTGAGCCGATCTCGATCATTCTGATTGAGGCTGAGTGCCCTTTGTAACCCCAACTGGACACCTTCATCGGAGGCGTCAACAAGGAGTCCATTTTCGCAGTTTTTGATAATGTCGCGCGGCCCCGGGCCATTTGTGGCGACGCAGACGAGTCCTGTCGAGAGCGCTTCGACCAAGGCGATGCCGAATCCTTCATCGTTGCTGGACAGGACGTAGATGTCACTGGCATTAAGTACCCGGCTGGAATCCCCTTGAAACCCGACTAATTTTATTCGGTCACAAGCGGCGCTCCCAGCCACCATCCTTTCGACCTCCTCCTTTAAGGGACCGTAGCAGGTCAGCAGTACCCACAGATTCGGATGTTGTGCGTACAAAATTTCAAATGCCTTCAGAATTCTGTCCACACGTTTCCGTTGCACCAATCTGCCATGACTCACAATCACGGTGGCATCATCAGGAATTCCATGAACTTGCCGAAACTCCGAACGCTCGGCAGGAGATGGCTTAAAGCGTTGCGTATCCACTCCGTGGTAGAGAACCGAAGTCCGTTCAGCGGGATAGCCGTAGTGGGATACGAGATTGTCTTTGATTCCCTGGCTCACAACAAACGTGTGATACGCCAATCGGCCGCGAAGCCTTTGTCTCACAATCTCTTTGAGCCGATGCAATCCAATTCCTGGCAGGAATCCGTAGTGAAGTTTTCTTTTTTCCTCCGAGTATGGCGTGAGTACAGATCGTCCCCAATTTGCCTCGAAAAGGAATATACGCGCTCGATTGTCCCACCACGCAGCGAAAACAGGCGTCACGTTGAGTTCGCTTAGCACTGCCTCAAGCATGACGATCTTTTGCGGCCGAATCGAAGAAAAGAGGTGCAGCCATTTTGGGAAAGCCTTCCCGAAGGGTTCGTCCTCGGAGACTGTAAGCTTGATGAGCTCGACGGGCAGCCCGCTGGCAGCCAGCTTTTCACGAAGCGCATTCGTCCCCTGGCAGCAAAGAACGACTGAGACTTTCGAATAGTCAATGGCTGACAACCAATCGAGAAGGACGATTTCGAGCCCGCCGAACTCGCGCGCATTCACAACGAACACGACTCGTTCCATCGGCACCCTCAACGCGAAAATTGTGTCTTGGACCATCAGCAATATCGCATTCCCCATCGAACCGCCAATGCAACTGCGGTATTCCGCGAATGGCGGAGACGCTGCGGCAATCGATCAATATAGATTGTCCTGCTGATGGCGACGTACGCCGCAAGAAAATCCCAAACAATTGCCTGTAAGCCAGTACGAGGGATCGCGCGATAGGTCAAAGGGCGTAAGAGAACAGCAGGTTCCAGACTTAACGTTTGTGGGTTAATTCAGAGTAAATATATGGCTAGTACATGTCTTTTCGGCCCACTTTCTAAGCGGTTGTGGAGACAGTCCTGGATTAAGTGTGCTATTTCTTGGGCGTTTAGGTGACGAGCAACAAGAGACGTTTAAGTGCAGCGGTGACGGCGCTCGGCACTCTCAAGTCAAACACATGCATCGGTTGATGAGTACAGGGAATTCGACATGAATCGTGTGCACTTCCGACATTATGGTGGCATTTTTCTTGTTTCTTTCGCGACGCTCCTGCTCGAATTGACGCTCATTCGGGTGCTCGCGGTCGCCAGTTGGTATCATTTTGGTTTTCTGGTGATTTCCATGGCGTTACTTGCGTTCGGTGCGTCTGGAGTGACGCTTTCCCTGTGGGGTGGTCTGCGCGAGCGCGCTTCTATCGATCGAGTGCTGGCCATACTCTCGCTAGCCTTTGGGCTGACGACAATCGCAAGCTTCTGGCTGATGCAGCACATTCCCTTTCATCCTTTCAACCTGCTGCTGGACTGGCGGCAACTTCTTTTGACGCCGGTTTATTATCTGGCGATTGCTGCCCCTTTTTTCTGTTCGGGACTCGTCATCGCGCTGTTATTTACGCGATTCTCCTCGGAAGTGAATCGTCTCTACGCCGCTGACCTACTCGGGGCCGGCATCGGTTGTGTGTCGATCGTTTTTATTATTCCCAGGTTTGGCGGCGCGGGTTCGATAACAATTGCAGCGGTATTTGGATTTATGGCGGCGGTGGTCTTCGGATTCTCCCAAGTCAGGAGACTCGCAGCCATCGGCGTTGCACTCGGAATCCTGGCGTTTAGTTTTGCTTTTGTTGCCGACAAAATGTTGCCCATCTCAGTGGATTCGCAAAAGCATCATCCGCTGCAGCCTTACAATCGTCAGCCGATCTATACAGCCTGGAACACTTTTTCACGTGTCGATGTGTACGAACTCTCCGCCAAGCCGCAGGATGATCTTCCGGACTCAGGGTATGGAATTATCATTGACGCCGGTGCCGCGGGCACTGCGATTCCCGATCTTAGCGGCGGAGTTCGCGAGTATCTTGCGCGAGCCAGCGGATATCGGCCATCCGGAATTACCTATCTAAGTGGCAAGCCCTCCAAGGTATTAATCATCGGTTCGGGCGCAGGACGTGAGGTGTTGGAGGGCCTATACTTCGGGGCTTCTTCCATCACCGCTGTAGAGATAAACCCCCTAATCAACAATATCGCTACGCGGCACATGAGGAGCAAATGGGGAGACCTCTTTGAACAACCGGAGGTCCGGCTGGTCACGGGGGACGGGCGCAGTTTTGTCCGGCGCTCGAATGAGAAATATGACTCGATCATTGCCGTCCAAACCTTTAACGCCGCGGGGCTCGCTTCCGGTGCGTTGGGCCTCAGCGAAACATACGTCTTAACGCGGGAAGCATTCGCGGATTATCTGGACCACCTGACGCCGGACGGTATTCTCTTGATTACGCGCGGGACTTCTCGAATCCCCAGGCTCTTCGCCACTGCACGCGAAGTCTTCGAGGAGCGCGGTCTGGGTAGTCCCGCGGCGCATCTCTTTGCGTTCCGCGGCCCAGTAGCACCATTCGGCACGGGGCAGTCTCTGAGTGGCTTTATGTTGAAGAAATCTGCCTTCACTGTCGAGGAAGTGCAAACTCTAACGGACCGGTTGAAGGCTGCCAAGGGACAAACCTGGACCGGAGAGGGCGAAGCACCGCAACCGGAAATTTTTTATACACCATTTGGTTCGCCTCACAATTGGTACCAATCACTGCTTTACGACCTTGCCGCAGGGCCGGACCTGAAGAAAATCTATGCAGCGTCATCCATGCAGCTCGCTCCTGTAACGGACGACGCGCCCTTTTTCGAACACGTTGTACGATGGACCAGTCTTAGACCTGCTAACTTTTTCGGAGTTTTTACGGCCGGGAAGTTCAAGAGTGACGATGAACAGCCGGTTGCTGAGATCACTCTCGTGGTGCTTCTGCTGCAAGTTGCGCTCGTGGCGGGCTTCCTCATCGTTTGGCCAATGTGGCGATTTTCGCGGCAAGGCCTGCGAACACCTGGACAGTGGGCGTTTCTCACCTATTTCGCTGGGCTGGGGCTTGGCTTCATCATGATCGAAATTGTGCTCCTCCAAAGATTCACGCTGTTTCTTGGCCAACCCATATTCACGTTCGCGGTTGTACTGACGACCTTGCTCGTTTCTACGGGAGTGGGAGCATATATTGCCGGCCAATTCCGTGAGAGACATAGACACCTCCTCCTCTGGGTTGTGGGAGCTATTTTGCTGGTGCTATTCGTGACTGCGGCTTTGACATCGGCGGTATTCTCCGTCGCACTCGGCCTCTCTATGCCCTGGCGCATCGTAATTACAACGGCGCTCGTGGCACCGCTCGGCATTCTCCTGGGGATGCCATTTCCCATCGGCTTACGCATTGTATCGGAAGAGGCGCAGTCGTTGATTTCATGGGCATGGGCTGTTAACGGCTTCTTTACAGTGATCGGCTCGGTGGTTGGTCTAATGCTGGGAATGGGCGTCGGATTCAGAGTAGTCTTCGCTCTAGCCGGAGGATGCTATCTGATAAGTCTGGCAGCAATTAGCATCTCGAAGGCTCCGCCCTCGTTCGGGGGCGCAACCCTAGAGCGTCCCGTTGATGGAATGGCCGGCGCACGCTAGTTCACGGCGTCCCGATTTGAAGACGATACGTTGTGAGACAAGGGATCGTTGATTTAGATTATTACAAACGAAGATCACTGGGGAGTCCGTGCCATGGAAAGGCGTCTGGAAGCCCGAGTTTCGGTCGCGCGCAGGGACCGAATCGTGCGGCAATCTTGAGGACAGGACTTTTACCGATCACTGGCCAATTTTTGGTGCAACTTGCGCGGAAAAACGGCCAACAAATGGGATTGATAATCCATGCAAGCTAGCCGCAGGTTGCGAAACTTCTCATTCATTGCGGTGCTGGTTTTGGGACTCTTAACAGTCGCAATCGTGTCAGCGCGGCCAGTTCGACTACGCGCGATCATTTTCTTTGATAAGGCCACCGCCCGGCTGAACGATGTCGAATGGTCCGACATGCGCTGGTTACTGGAGCGCGACAACGGCGTTGATTTTACGCGCTTGGCCGAGACTCGAAATCCCTACGAAAGCATCGAGAGTCCGCGCCGTTCCAAGAGCGACCTTGAGATAGGTTCGCGACTTTTTCGCGAACAGTGCAGCCCCTGCCACGGCGAGGGCGGCGTCGGCGGTCCAGGCGGTCCCTCCTTGCAGGATCGCGTCTTTAGGCAGGGCCGCAGCGACTGGGCTCTATACCGGACGATAACGCATGGCATTCCCGGAACCGCGATGTTTGGCAGAAGCCTGCCGCGCGATGATACCTGGAAGCTCGTAAGCTATCTGAAGCAAGTACTCGTAGACCCGGTTGTTGCATCCACTTCAACCGAAGCGGCTGCCGCACTGATCGAGCCGGTCACCGGAACCGAGCTTCGCACCGCCGGGGAGCACCCTGCCGAATGGCTCACCTATTCGGGATCCTACTCCGGATACCGTCACAGCCTCCTCACTCAGATCAATCGGCACAACGTAGCGGAATTGCGCGTCGAGTGGGAACGCCAATTGGGCACGCCAGTCGAGAAAGTGGAGACAACCCCATTGGTGCGCGGCTCGACGATGTTCCTCACCGAGCCTCCAAATCGGATCCTTGCGCTCGACGCGGCGTCAGGCCGAGTTCTATGGACATATTCGCGTGACCTCCCCTCGAACCTTCAACTGTGTTGCGGCCCGGTAAACCGCGGTGTAGCGGTGCTTGGAAGTCGGGTCTTTGTCGGCACCCTGGACGCACACCTCGTTGCGCTCGATGCAAACACCGGGAAGATTGTTTGGGACGTGGCGGTTGGTGACTCTTCGAAAGGTTACAGCATCACAGGTGCTCCACTGGCGATCGAAGACATGGTCGTGACCGGCGTGGGAGGAGGAGAGTACGGGATCCGCGGGTTCATCGATGCATACGATGCCGCGACAGGAAAGCGGCGGTGGCGTTTCTATACCGTGCCGGCACCCGGCGAGCCAGGCAGCGAAACGTGGGAAGGCACTTCGCTGCGCAATGGTGGAGCGCCGACATGGCTTACGGGGTCTTTCGATCCCGAGCTTCGACTCATCTACTGGGGAGTGGGAAACCCATCACCAAATTTCTATGGTGCGAATCGCAAGGGCGACAACCTGTATACCAACTCCGTGGTGGCCCTCGATGCCGACTCCGGCAAGCTGCGCTGGCACTTTCAGTTCACCCCGCACGATTTGTATGATCGGGACGCGGTTCAGATCCCCGTGCTTGTCGACACCGTTGTGGATGGATACAAACGCAGGCTGATGGCGTGTGCGAACAGGAATGGCTTCTACTATTTGTTGGACCGCACGACGGGGAAGTTTCTACTGGGCGCTCCCTTCGTGAAACAAACCTGGGCGGACGGCCTGGACGCGGACGGCCGTCCAAAGGTGCGTCCAGAATCGTTGCCGACCCCACAAGGCGCCGAGGTGTACCCTGGCATCGCCGGCGGGACAAACTGGTGGCCCCCGACTTACGATCCCGAGTCAGAATTGATGTATGTTCCGACGGTGCAAAAGGGGGCGATATTCTTTGCGTCACCGCAAGAACCGGTGAGTGAAAAGGGCGAGACCATCGGCGGCACGAGCATGCCGATATCAAACGAGGACGCGATCGTGGCGATGAAAGCGATCGATGTGACCACCGGGAGGATTCGATGGCAGTTCGGAGGTCCGCGACGCAAAACCTATATGGAAATGAGCGGGCTGATGAGTACGGCAGGCAAGCTTGTGTTCGGTGGGGACGGGGAAAAATTCTTTGCCGTGGACGCGGAGACTGGTGCGGAACTATGGCACTTCGCAACCGGCGCGCAGATTCAGTCGGCTGCCATGACGTATGAACTGGGAGGACGCCAATACATCGCCGTTGCCGCGGGCCGCGCCATTTTGACGTTTACTCTGCCCAAAGCAAATACGCGAGGAAATGCGGTGGCCAGTACGCCCACTGGGACTAAGGGAGCGGCCGTTCCCCACAACTGATATCTGGTCGAACGCGAAGAACATCCGAATTAAATGTATGGAGTCGATACCGCGGCGGCGACAGGTCACGCTATCCTTGCTTTTGCGTTACCTCAGCCGAGGTGCTGAGTTTTCCCTGAGCCTCCGGCGCATCCTCAACACGCCTTAGCCAAATCTCCCGCCAATACGGATAAATGCTTCGCGGGCAGAACAATCGCCGATCGCTATACAAAGCCAAACAGATCGCACCGTCGAGGATGATGCAGTCCCGCGAAAACGAGATCATCTGACCTGTGCGTTCATCGATGATTCGCTCAACGCGAGCGCGTACGCGGCGCACACTGCCGCAGTAAGGCACCATCTCAGCGTCGAACCTCAGGCCGAGGTTTTTGTTTTTCTTGTTGAGCGTCTGAAGAATCTCTTTGTATGACTTTACTTGAACTAATTCACCGGGCTGAAGATTGAGCTCCTCTCTCGGAGTTTCGTCCAGCTCACCCTCAAGTAACGGGTAGGGCGTGCCGCCTCTCCAAGACTGGAAGCGGTTGAAAGCTTCAATCTGGGCGCGGTAGGCCCCGATGCGCAGAGTTTTCTGGAATATCCGGAACAGCGCGACCTTGGCGAGAGCCAGGAATCCGACATTCCCGGACCACACATCGCGCACGTACTGGCGAATATCCCACCAGGCCATCGGTTGGGAGGCTTTTAAGAGATCGGTAGCTTGGCAGCGATAGGCGATCTCGGAGCCGTTCGAGGATTCCGGACGGCCAGTCAACTCATGTAGATGCAACCGATCACACCGTAGCGCGGTGTGTGCCGGGCTGCCGGCGGTTGCAGGCCAGTGCAAATTCTCGCAGCCCCTCTCGACCCGCTTAAGCCACGCTTCCTTCCAGAACAGGAAACACAGAGCCTGGCAACCGCCATGCGCGCTGCCGTTACACCGTAGCCCCTGCAGGTGAACGGCGTCGTAAACGCGGCGGGACTCGGCGATGGCGATGGTGTCGCACGTTTTATCGGCTCGCTTATCAACGCGGAAGCGTTGGCCGCAGTATTCCAGCATCTCCGGCATGAAGGGCATGCCATCGAGGGTGCCCTGCTCGTCCAGTGTCGTAAGAATTTCCTGTTCGCTGAGGACTTCAACCAGATCGCCAGCACGCAGTCTTAGGGGAGGAATCTTGCGGTCAATCATGGGCTAGCGCTTGGTCGCTTCATTCGTGGACTCGATTTCGACCGGAGAACCGAAAGCGGTGATCTTGGGGTGAGGGTTTAGAACTCCACGCACTTCTGCGAGCGTGTTCACAAAAATCGTGACAGCCGGGAACAAACGGTCCAAAGTCTTTTCGACATTGAATCGGTAAAGCAGAACGCCGAAATAAAAAGTGCCTCCCGCCAAATTCAAATCCAATTCGAACGTACAGGAAAATCGTTCGCCCGCTTTCAGCGAAACAGCTGGGTAACCCAGATATTCGGTCGAGGTGTGAAAAACCTGGTACTGCCGGTCGTCATTGACGAACAGAACAACCGAAAACGGCTCACTCTCGCCTGTACACTCAACCCCGACATCCAGCCAAATTTTTTCTCCGGAGTCGAATGCAACATTTTCGAGGTGCGCGCTGCGGATTTTTGTGCTGGCTATGAACAGGTGGCTTGACAGAGACCGGCGTCCCTGCGCGCTGCTGCTTTCGAGGTAGGCCTTTAACACTTCCTGACTCGGCCCTGCTGAGGCGATTTGGCCATGCTCAAGCAAAATGCTCCTCGGACAAAGCTCTGCGATGGCGCGGAGGTTGTGTGACACAAAAATTACCGTGGCACCACCGCGAATAATACTGTTCATCTTCTCGATGCAGCGATTCTGGAACACGATATCGCCGACGCTCAATACCTCGTCCACGATCAGAATATCCGGGTCGACATGGGCGGCTACCGAAAAACCCAACCGCGCATACATGCCCGTTGAATATCTTTTCACTGGTGTATCGATGAAGTCGGCCAATCCCGAGAATTCCACAATGGCATCGAATTTGCGGTCGATCTCCGCCCGGGTCATGCCAAGAATCGTGCCGTTCAGATAGATGTTTTCCCTTCCGGTGAGATCGGGGTGGAAACCGGCGCCCACTTCAATGAGCGCGGAGAGCCTCCCATTCACCTCGATGGTTCCCGTAGTGGGCCGCATGATGCCGGTGATGAGCTTTAGGATCGTGCTCTTGCCTGCGCCATTCGCTCCGATGATTCCGAAAGCTTCTCCGCGGTTCAGTTCAAAACTAACGTCGCGTAGCGCCCAGAATTCGTTCTTGGCAGTGGCACTTGCACGTGATCGTCCTGCGATCTTTGCAAAGACGGACGGTATGAAGTCGCGAAGAGAATCATGCATCTCGCCCCGGGCAAATCTCTTCGAGACATTTTCCACTCGCAGGACGATGTCGGTGGCCACTAGATGCTCTCCGCGAAGCCCGGTTCCCATTTCTTGAAGAAATAGAATCCGGCCAGGAGACTAGCGAGGGCGACGGCGGCGCTATACGCAACCCAGGGAAGATTGGGCGCGCTTCCGTAGACGATGCACTTCTCGAGACCTTCGATGAGCGGTGCGAGTGGGTTGAGCATCAGCAAATTAGCCCATTTTTGGAACATTTCGACATTATAGAACACGGGTGTGATGAAGATCGCAAAAGTGATGACCACTTCAACGAGGTACTTAACGTCGCGAAAGAAAAGGCACGCAGCTGAGAGTAAGAGAGCCCAGCCCGTGGCCAGGGCTATGACTATGGCCAAAAGGAGTGGGACCCAAAGAAGTTGCCAACTGCCGGCGCCCAAGCGAGTCACAAGAAAGACGACAAATACGAGTCCTGCGGCGACGCCAAAATCCAGCAATTGCGAGAGGATGGCTGCAACTGGAAAGATCTCGCGCGGCATGTAGATTTTCGTGACCAAATTCGGATTCCCGATGAGACTTGTCGATGAAAAACGCAAGGAACCCGCGAAGAACGCCCAAACCAATCCCTTCACGGTTATCCCCGCGATCTCCTGGCCCGAAAGCTGTTTTCCAGACATCGCCGACATGCCATACCGGACCACAATGCCGGCCGTGACGATGACGGCCGGCAGCAAGATCGCCCACATGAATCCCATCACCGATTGCTTGTAGCGAATCTTGATCTCGCGCCACGCAATCATATAAAGAAGATCGCGGCGGTCGACCAATTCCTCGAGTGCTCCCCGCATTGTAGATGGACCTTTCAATGGCTTGTCGACTGCTCCTTTGTTGCAGATTGTGCCAGTGTCGTTGATTCTTTGGATGGGGAATTCTTCAATATGCGAACTAGGCGCCCGATCGTCTTCTTGGGATTGAAAATCATGTCCAGTACTTCTAGAAATACATACTTGGAGAGCCCGATACTCCAGAAACTGGCGTCTACTCCGCGCAAGCCACGACGATGAAAGTCCCAAAACTTGCTCGATTTGAACTCGAAAACGCTTTGGGCGAGAAACTGTCCGTAGAAATCAGTCGCACGTCGAAGATGTTCACGACATTCGTTTTCCGAAAGGAATTGTGGGCCATACCTCTTGGCAAATACAAACTTCCTGATCGGCCCCGGACCCAAGGGCGCCACTTTGGAACTGAGTGAGTTGCCGTCTTTTCTCAAAAATGTAAGCACTTGATGGATAAAGCCGAGATCGTGGTGAGCCAAAACCCCAAAGCATGCCTCCGTATCTCCGTGGAGGATCCATCGATCGGAATAAAACGGGCGCGTCGCCCGCACGATCTCGGCCCGGAAAAGTACCGAAGTCGGCGAGCCTGTCAGGTAATAGCCGTCGACGATCATGTGCCGGGCTGCTTCGCGGCCGGGAATAATTGTGCTCGAAAATGGGAGTCCGTCCCCAGTGACTTTATCGCCAAGCAACTGGTAAGAGCTGACAATACCGACCGATGGATTTCCCTCCGCGAGCGCCACCATTCGTTCGACGCACTCCGGGAAAATCCAATCGTCGGCAAGAACCATTTTGCAATACTTGCTTTCTGGCGACATGTACCTCAGCGCCGCGTCGAAATTTTCCATCTGGCCCAGATGTTTCGGAGTGTCCAGCAGCCGGATCCGGTTGTCCTCGCGTGCGAAACGTTCGGCAACACTTCGCGATGCATCCGTACTCTGGTTATTGACGAGAATGTACTCCCAATTCGAATACGTTTGGGCCTGCACGCTTTCGATACATTCAGCGATGTACTCTTCCGTGTTATAGAAGGGCGTCACGATGCTCACGAGCGGCGGATGAGTCCCCGGATTTATTTCCTCGCTCGACATTTGATCACCGTGCCCCGTTTCGCGCGCCAGTCAGCAGACTTCCGCACCACGCCGCTATACGAGACCCTTCCGGCAGTAGAAACCTTCCGCATACCTTCCTTCGGCGTTCGATTCGATTCCGCGAATACGAAGCAAGGCCCGAAAAGTGTCTTCCGTAAACCACTGCTTGCCAGACTGCGAGCAAAACGACGCGAGTATATGGCCAATCTTCGCTTTACACAGCCCTTCGTCGAGTCCCACGAAAAAGTTGGGGGAACCAAGATCGCCATCGTATTTCGGAACCTCATACTCGAGGATCAAGTGATTGCGGAATGCATTCCACGTAAGGTCCGATATGAGGCGATGGTCCTGATGTAAGTCACCGCGATAGTGAGTGAATATCAGGTCAGGCTGAAACCCCTTGCGAATCACCTCGAAAAACTCCTTGATTGCTTTTCCTTCGTACGGGAAAAAGCTGTCCCGGAAGCTCCGGATCGTGATCTTGGAACGATTCGCGTTTTCAAGAAACGTGCGTGCCGCCTTCGATGCTTCCCGCTTCCGCGACGGATTCGAACTGAAAACAATCCAATAGACCTCAAGGTTGCGGTTCTCCCGGATTAAACGCAGGATCGTCCCCCCGCATCCGATTTCAATGTCGTCACAGTGCGCGCCAAGGCACAAGATCCTACGAATCCCGTTCTTGTGACCCCCAAAGGTGAGCTTATGCATTTCCCGTGCCGACCGAAGTTTTGATCCCGGTTCGCGAACTGCGTCCGTTGCCAGCTCTCGAACGCGCATCCACGCCCGCAGGTGTCTTCCACACCTCCCATGCTGCTTCACCGGAGGCCAATAACCCTTCCAGGATTTGCCGATCTTTGAATGTGTCCATCGCCTGGAAGAAGCCGTCGTATTCGTAGGCGAAAAGTTTTTTTTCTTGAATCAGGCGCTGGAATGGCTCCCGGACTAGCTCTTCTCCCTCGCGAATGTAGTCGAATATTTCCTTCCGAAAGACGAAGTAGCCGGAGTTGATGCGCAGGTCGGCCCGCGTCATCTCCTCAATCTTTTCGACTCGGCCGTCCTTGGATGCCGATACCATGTGAAAGCTTAAATTCGGACGCGCGCTCAAGAATCCCGCCACAGCTTTGTGGTTCTCGAAGTGCTCGATGAGCGATGGCAAATGCAAATTTGAAAGCCCGTCGGCGTAGTTCGCCAGGAACACTTCTTCTTCTCCCACATATTTTTGGACTGCCCTTAGCCGTTGACCGATATTCGAATCAATTCCGGTGTCTGCAAAAGTGATGTTCCAGTCGTGGATATCGCTCTTCGAAAGCAAGACCTTCTTGCCGCCTTCAGAAAAGACGAAATCGTTGGAAAGGCACTCGTCGTAATTGAGAAAGAACCTCTTGACGGCTTCCCCCTGATGTCCCAGACAGAGAATGAAGTCCTTGTGGCCGTAGTGCGAATAGTACTTCATCACATGCCACAAGATGGGCCGCTGGCCGATGGGCACCAGGGGTTTAGGAATGCTCTCAGAGAAGTCCCGAATCCGAAGGCCCAGCCCTCCACAAAAGAGAACAACTTTCACGGCCTAGCCTCCTGTCCCAAACAACGAATTCCAGAGTTACGAGGCAGCCGGTCTTTCACGGGTACACCTGGACGCTGGGAATCGGCACGACAAAGCGGCCGCCCCACTCGCGAATGAAAGCATTTTGCTGCATGATTTCGTCCTTGAGGTTCCACGGCAAGATTAACAGGTAATGGGGCTTTGTTTCCCGGATGCGCCCCGGTTCATTGATCGGAATGTGCGTGCCAGGCAGGAATTTGCCGTGTTTGTACGGATTGCGGTCGACCGTATAGTCGAGAAAGTCAGCCCGGATACCGCAGTAGTTCAGCAAGGTGTTGCCTTTGCCCGGGGCACCGTAGCCGACGATGGTTTTTCCCTGGCGCTTGGCTGAGATTAGAAAATCTAGAAGGGCCCGCTTCGTTTCTCTCACTTGCTCAGCGAAAGATTTGTAACTTTCCAATCGCGCAATTCCGTGCGACTCCTCTCGCGCTCGGAGTTCGCCGACGCGGGGACCGGTCTGTTTGGAACCGTCCTCGGAATGGCACGCGTAGATCCGCAAGGATCCGCCGTGGGTCGAGAGTTCTTCAACGTCGAAAATCCTCAAGCCATGCGCCGACAGAATGGCCTCCGCCGTAAACAGGGAGAAGTAAGAGAAGTGCTCATGGTAGATGGTATCAAACTGGTTTTTCTGCATGAGACGCAGCAGGTGCGGGAATTCCAAAGTGATTACTCCCCGATCGGCGAGCAGGACCTTCATGCCCGCGACGAAACTGTTGAGATCCGGCACTTGCGCGAGCACGTTGTTGCCTAGGAGCAAATCCGCGCGTTTGCCTTCGGCCGCCAATTCAGCGGCCATCTCCCGGGTGAAAAACCTGACGAGCGTGGGAACCTTCCGCTTGAGCGCAGCCGCGGCGACATTAGCCGCGGGTTCAATGCCGAGCACTGGAATTCCGCGGGCGACGAAGTACTGGAGCAGATACCCATCATTGCTTGCCAGTTCGACCACGCGACTGCGCTCGCTCAAGCTGAACCGCTCGATCATCTCATCCGTGTATTTCTTCGCATGGGCGAGCCAACTATCGGAAAACGACGAGAAATAGGCGTACTCAACAAAAATCGATTCAACGCTGACGTATTCCTGCAGCTGAACAAGAAAGCATCGGTCGCAGATGTAGACGTGCAGCGGATAGAAGACTTCGCCCTGATTAAGTTGCGCGGCGCTCAGGTAGCTTTCGCACAAGGGCGACATCCCAAGGTCTACAAACGTGTGCTTCAGCGGCGTGTTACAAAAACGGCAAGTCCCCTGCGGGCTGAGCGATGAATCCTCAGGATTCTCTCTCGGCATTTCTTGCGCGCGTGTTGTCATGATCGCCTGAAAGTCGGCTCGCCAATCAAAAGTCTTCACGAACTTCAATCAATTCAGCTATCTAGAAACTGACTCCATGCTTCGCCCAACTGAGAATTCTCCGACTCCGTCTTCCAGCGCCTTCGCTGGATCCCTCTTACACCCTCGCTAAGTCTTCCCGTCCCCGCCTGAGTCGAGGGGTACAATGTGCGTTTCCGACGCCCGGAGCGAATCTCGATCTCCGGAACCTGTCGTTCGGCAAATTCTAGCTACGCATCGTCTCTGGCTCCGTGATTGACTGCGCGCGCCCTAATTCACTTTCGCGAAGCAAACCGTGGCCCTGAAGCGCGTCCGCTGCCTGGTGAATCAAGGCAAAGCTCAGACCTGAGCGTTCGGCGATGTCGAGCAAGCTGTTGCTCCCATCCGATTGGTTTAGCACCCAGAGCAGCGCTAATTCCTGCTGTTGCGAATCGCCATACCCCCCAAACGTTTTGTAAAGGCCCCGTTTGCCGAGTTGAGGCTCACACTTTGGATTCTGATTGAGATACGTACGGTTCTCTTCCAGAACTTCAAGGATCGACAAACACTGGTTGAAGGAGTTGCCAAGGGAAGGCGCATCCACGAAGTTCAAATCATCGGCCGACGTATGATACTCAGGGAATTCGCCGTCCGGCGTGCGCGATAGGCGGCCAACGGGAAGGTTGAAGCCCGGAGAACAATACTGACGTTCGTCGTTTCCGTATGGGGAGAAAGCGGCGACTCGGTATTCATGCCCCGAATGCTTCAGAACGTGCTTCGCTGCCCGGTCGATCTCGGCATCCGCTCGCCGGCTTTTCTTGTAGGAAAGAGAGCCTCGATCTCCAATGCATGAAAGCACCAAACCGTGTTTGATCCGGTGCACGTTTCGTTCGTTCCTTGAGAGCCATGTGATCGACCCGATGCTACCCGGGATGAATAGAAAGCGGTAAGAATACCTCTGCGGAGACGACATCAATGATTTCGCAAGGAAAGTGGCGATAGCCACCCCCGAAAGGTTGTCATTGCACAGCGACGGGTGGCACGCGTGGCAGGAGACAAGAATTTCGTCTTCCGTGGTTCCAGCCATGAGGAATTCCCCATAGGTTAGCGAGCCATTCTCGAGCGTAGAATCGATTCGAACTTCATACTCGTCTTCGACGAGTTGTTCAAGTTGCCGATGACTCAGGCAAAAGCCCCAACTCTCCCGGTAATAGGAAGTTCTGTAAGGAATCCAATCGGGATGCTCCGGCGCGCTAAAGAGATGCTGCTTTAGCGCATCGAGCGACATCTTGCCGGACACGGGAATGCTGTAGTTCACGACATGAAGATTCGATCTCTGAAAATCGATGATTCTCTCGCCGCACGAATTCTTCACGTACGCATCGCGGATATTCCACTCGCGCGGCACTGTCCAATCGAAAACCTGAGTCCCACTGGGCACTTCGTGAATCGTAAGCGGGATGTGCTTCTCGATATGCGCGAGGGTCTGGCGAAAACCGTTGCCAGTTATGCTGCGGCAGATGGGAAACAACTGAACGATAAGTTCGTGGCACTTGCGCCCAACAGCCAAGGGATCCGGTCTGCTATTCGCATTGGAGGTCGTCTTCAAGCTGCAAAATCTCCTTCAGCCTCGGAAATCCGGGTAGTGCTGATCGCGATCATGAATGAGCCGATCGGCGTCCGGCCAGACGATGCCAAATGCCGGATCGTTCCAACGAACGCCCCTAGCATGCTCAGGAGAGTAGAATTCCGACATCTGATAGTGCACCTCGGTATTGTCCTCCAGGGTCTGGAAGCCATGCGCGAAGCCGCGCGGAATATACACCATCTTCCGATTCTCGGCCGATAACTCAATCGCGAAGTACTTCTTGTAGGTCGGGGACTCCGGTCTCACATCAACAATTACGTCGTGCACTCGACCCATCGTGCACCGGACCACTTTCACTTCTTCGAAAGGTGCTGCCTGATAGTGCATTCCACGCAAGGTACCCTTGCGCCGATTAAACGAAATACTCGACTGCTCTATGGCAGGCTCAAGGCCACGCTCGGCAAACTCATGCCGGCAAAACGTGCGAGCAAAAAAACCGCGAAAGTCTTCCCGCTTCTCCGGATCGAGGACGAACGCGCCCTTCAGGACTGTCTCTGTGAAAACCAAACTCTTTCCTGCCTGAATCACGGGAAACGTTACGCGCTCTCCGCGTGCGCGGGAGTCTGAACCTGCCAACGCAAGTTGGCGTCGAGCTTCTGTTCGCTTAACAGCTTCTGAACGTGATCGATTCGATTGTAGCGCGCGCCCTCAAAATCCCCCGCCCGCAGCCCTACCCGCTTATAAGTGTCGAGCAGGTCTTGTGCTCCCCTTCGCGCATTCCATTGTGGCCGGAAGTTCGGAAGTGTCTTTTCAATCAGGCTGAAGTCAACGCAGTAACAACGTTTGTCCGGTCCGGCGCCTGCCGCATATTCGACTTCGCAGCCCGGAACAGTTTCCTTCACGATTTCCGCCAGTTCACGTATCCGATAGTTCTCTTCTGTTCGGCCAACGTTGAATGCCCGGTTGTGGACTTTTTCCGTCGGAGCTTCAAGAATCGCTAAGAAAGCACGGCAAATATCTTCCACATGTATGAGAGGCCGCCAAGGCGTGCCGTCGCTCTTGATCAAGATTCGACCGGTCGTGAAAGCCCACGCCACCAGATTGTTCAGGACCAGATCGAATCGCTGGCGCGGAGTTACGCCATAGGCCGTTGCATTTCGCAGAAATGTGGGGCAGAACTTCTCATCGGCCAACGTCGCAATGTCGCGCTCCGCCAGCACCTTGGAGTGTCCATAGGGCGTGACCGGATTGAAGGACGCCTGTTCATTTAGCTTCTCGTTGCCGGCAGCCCCGTAAGTGCTGCACGAGGATGAAAACAGAAAGCGCTTCACGCCGGCTTGTTTCGCAAGCGTTGCAAGCTTCACACTGCCGCGGTGGTTTATTTCATAGGTCAGCTGAGGATTCAGATTGCCCAACGGGTCATTGGAAAGGGCGGCCAAATGCACGACAGCATCAATTCCCTTTAGATCCGCGAGCTCGACATCGCGAACATCCTTACGAAGTGACGGCACATTGGGAATAGCGTTGCCGAAGGTACAAAGCGCATAAAGATCGGTGTCGAGGCCAATCACATTATGCCCGGCAGCAACGAGCATCGGGGTGATGAGGGTACCGATAAACCCTTTGTCTCCTGTGACTAAGACTCTCATTGGACCCCTATGGCGTATTGTTGTGGAAAATTCATTGTATCAGCTTTGCACGGAGGCAAGGTGCGCCCTGGTGTTCAAAGTGCACTTAGGTTGCCAAGGATGATTCCCATGGACGCCCGCATACCACTGATTCTATTAGCTTTCTTTAGATATGATGAACCGACTGCTCGGAAGAAGTGCCCCCAGGAATCCATATATTTTCTCTCTGTGGGCAAATCCCGGGCCCAATGCTGGGACTCGGATTGGGTTGACGAATAGTGTCGGGTGCGGGTATGAGGCTCACAAGCAAATTGAACTGTCGGGTACAATTCGTTCTGGCAGCGCGCCCAGGACATAAGGAACAGATTGCAAACGGCAGAAAAAAAAGCACAAAAGTCAGAAGGAACGACTCGGCGGGTACCCCAGGCCGCCCGCAACGTCATCGCGAATTGGCTGACCTACGTCGCCAGTGGGAGTGTCAGCTTCTTCCTATCGCCGTTCATCGTGCGCCATTTGGGCAATTCCGCTTATGGTGTCTGGGTCCTGTTAGTTTCGCTCACGGGGTATTTGGGATTTCTGGACTTGGGCATTCGGGGAGCAGTCACCCGATATGTAGCAAAGTTTCACTCCGAGGGAGCCCACGAGGAATCAAGTTACACGGTTTCATCTGCCCTTGGATTGTTCTTCACCGCTGGAATTCTTGCCGTCTTTGCTTCTGTACTATTTGCGATTTTCGCCGTACCTCACTTTGAAATACCGCCTGCGTATGCGCGGGCAGCCCAGATTGTTGTAGTGATAACTGGCTTGAACATTGCGATCTCTCTTGTTAGCGGTGTTTTTGGGGGTGTCCTGGTCGGCCTTCAACGGTTCGATTTGACCAATTCGATCGCGGTCGGCGGAATCGTGGTCCGCACGATTGCTATAGTGCTCGCCCTGAAAAGCGGATACGGCTTGATCACCCTGGCTTTGATTCAGTTGGCCGGAACGGTCGGCGAGCTGGGGCTAGGTGCTACTCTCAGTCGTCGTCTCTATCCACAAGTAACAGTCGCACTCGGTAAGTTGCGCCGCAGTCATATCTCGCTGATTTTTTCGTTTGGTTTCTTCGCGTTTATTCTGCACATGTCGAATTATTTGATTTACTACACCGATGCATTGGTGATTGGCGCCTTCCTACCCGTCAGCATGGTCACTTTCTTTTCGATTGGCAGCAATCTAACGATCTACGCGCGAGATCTGGTGAGCGGGTTCAGCAGAATCATGACGCCGCTCGCGAGCAAGCTCGAAGTGGAAGGAGGAATCAGCGATCTGCGACGGACAAGCCTAAAGGGAGCGCGCTTCTGTGCCATGGCCATGTGGCCAATCTTTGTTACGTTCATCATCCGCGGGCACTCCTTCATCGGACTGTGGATGGGGCCATCCTACGCTGATCTGTCAGGCCACGTCCTTTGGATACTCAGCATCCCATGGCTGTTTGGCGTGGGGACGTCCGTGATCGCTTCGGTGATGTTAGGCATCAGCAAACACAAACGGGTGGTGCCAGCGGGAGTGGCGGAAGGGCTCGGGAATCTGGCACTCAGTATTGCACTGGTAAAGTCAATGGGAATCATCGGGGTCGCTTGGGGCACTGCGATTCCAAACCTGGCGGTAAGCATCTTCTTTTGGCCCTGGTATTCGCGACGAACGCTGGGTATTCCCATTCGTGACTACATGCGTTCCCTCTGGCTACTGCCGGCAGCCACTATCTTGCCATTTGGCATTTGCACGTATTTAGTCGACCGATTCTGGCCAGTCCGTACTCTATTGCTGTTCTTTGTGCAGGTCGCAGCCATTCTTCCCGTGGCATTCGTATGCATCTGGTTCCTCGGTTTAACGGCCGACGAGCGTAGTAGCTTCGACAAGTGGTTTAAGTCTTCTTCGCGTGCACCTCACGGCCAGTCCTAGCTCCGGAGCTCTCGCGACCATTCTTCCCCTTAAGCTTTTCCTCCAAGGCTGCTTCGATCGCGGCGATCCTTGTCTCCAATCGATTTTCGTATGCCACCTGAACACGCTGGGCCGCGAAGGCAGGGTCTTCTTCGGCTAAGGACGCCTGGATCGCTGCAACCCATTCTCTCGGTGTGACTGCGATTCGAATCACTCCCTTGAAATCGCGCAGGCTCATCAAGTCGGAGCCAATCACCGGTTTTCCTGATGCCAAGTACTCATGCAACTTTAGAGGGTAGACGTAAAATGCCCATCCGTCCTTCCGGTAGCACATCAAGCAAACGTCCGCGCCTTTGATGTAGTTGGGCAATTCCTCTCGTGGCTTGCCTCCGAGTATGAAAGCATTCGGACGGCTCTGAAAGGAATTGAATTGGAGCTTGATTTCGGCGCTTCGAATATTTATCGGCCCCACCAGAACGAAGGACCGGTCCGGACAATCCGAGCTCAGTTGGCCGAGGAGTTGAAAGTCCACTTTGTCGTTGATGTTCCCAACATATAGGATTCGAGGGTGGGGAATCCGTTCCATGTCCTGTGGGACCACTGTTTCTTTTAGCCGGCTGCGAGAAAATAATTCGAAGTCCGCAGTCATCGGAACGCTGATCGCATTGCCGTACCGGTTCTTTTCCTTCAGGAGCGCCGGCCCGTTCGCAAACACAACAGCTGCTCGCCGCAAGAGGCTGTCTTCTTGGCTTCGAATGCGTTGATTTTCCACGTCGGTCGTTTGGGCGTAACTTGAGAATTCGTCATCCACGTAATAACACGACAGTGTTTCGCCCAACGCCCCTACTAGCTCTGAATAGCGGGGATGCCAGATGAACAGGACGGTGTCTCGAAATCCTAGTTTCGCGATAGTGCGGCGCACAACCGCCCTGCGAAGGGACCACATGATTTTTTCGAGCCATGGATATCGATATGTTTCGAAGAGCCACTTCGAGAAAACAAGAGTGTAGAGATTCCCTTCTCGGTGTACCAAGCCGCTCTTCGGAAGGTGTTTCGTTCGAAGATTTCGCAGCACATCTGGCAGAGGAAATGGCGGCGAGACAAATAACACCTTGTGATTTTGAGCCAGCGACAACATGATTTGGTGGCGGCTCTGCCACAAATCATCCCAATAGTTCAGAGAAAAGGATACAAAGTCCATTTCACCCTCTGGCCTTGGATAGGACTCTGAATCGTACGTGCTAGGCGCTGGAGTCCTTAATGCTCGAGGAGGATACCATCGTTCTCAACTTCTGACGGCAAACGAAAGAGAATCGCACCGGGGCAACGAAGCTTCAATCCGGATTTCTTCGATCACCGAGCCTAGAGACTGAAACTCAAAATCACGCAGCAGCCGCCGAAACTTGGACTCGGTACCACGCAAACCCATATAGTGCCTCGCCCGCGCCGCGAGGCCAGCATTGATTCGGGGCTGCTCAGAGTCTAACTCCCAAGGGTGCAAGTAAACGCACGCTGGTCGTCCTTCTGTCTTGTTTATGTATCCGATGCCCCAGCGCGTGTACCAGTAAGGCAAAATCCGGAAATAGGCGCCGCCGCCCAGTGGCGAGCGCCGACCACCAAATTCAACAGTCATCATTGGAAATTCGACCAGAGTTCCGCACTTCGTTTCGATCAAAAACGGACCGCGCGGCGCATTGGGCATGCCGTAGTTGGGATGTCTCACGGGGAAAATACTGGAGTCGTAAGTGAATCCGAGCTCCGCAAGGACGTCGAAGGCCCACAGGGAATCCTGCGTGATCGAGAAACTCGGTGCACGGTAGCCCCCAACAGGCTGACCACCGGCATCCTCCAATGCGTGCTTCGCATTGCGCGTGTCTTCGAAAAACTCATCCCTGGTCATCTGAAATACCCGCCGGTGCTCTAGGCTGTGGCAGGCGATTTCGTGGCCCCGTTCAGCGATCTCGCGAACAAGTTTTGGATGATTTTTCGCCACCCAGCCAAGCACAAAGAAGGTTCCGCTCTGTCCGGCCTCGCTTAAGAAATCCAGCACTTTTCTAGTGTTCGCTCCCACACGACTCGGCATTTTGTCCCAGTCGTTTCTCGCCATGTGTTCAGAGAAGGCCGAGACCTGGAAATAATCTTCGATGTCGAATGTGATTGCGTTTTTCATGCTCACTCATTATAGCAAGCAAATCTAATTCCGATTATTCTCCGCAGACGAGATGTCCTGGAGGCCGTCTTGGCGCCTTTGACCGCAAGAAACAATAGATCAATGGCTTGCAAGTCCGTCGGAGCCGAGGGTAAAAATCATCTCGCGCTGCGTCGATGCAGTATGAAGTGCTCTCGTCGAGCTGAACCGCAACTTCAAAAAGACCACGGGATTTGCTTGTAGCACTCCACTGTTCGCCAGTGGAAGTTGACTTCCTTAGGGAGCCGGAGGCGGATTTGTTTCTCGTGGTGTGATATCCCACTTCGGGCTTGTATTGGCAAAGGTTTTGCCACCTGAGGCGCAAGCGGCCATCAAACCCTTTCTAACCGCGTTATATGCTGCCGAACCACTATAGCCGCCTAACGAACTTGTCATGGAGTATCCGTAAGACAAGTCCCCTAGATTCTCGGCAGCATATCCTTCATCCGTGCAGTCGTCAGGCCAAGCCTTTGGCTGCGATGCGTAGAAGGTCTGGTTCTGCGCCCAAGAGGTGATCTGGTTTCCGTTCGCGTCGAGCGTCGGATAGACATAGTCTGCCAGATTATAGATGTTGGCGGCAGAATTCTGGGCGATGTTGATCAGGCGATTCTCGACGGACTGAAGCAGGGCGCAGCTTCCCGGACAGTATCCAAGATCGTTCAGCCAGCCGATAACGAGGACACTGTAGGCATTCTGGAAGTTGGCGTTGGCTGCGCCAGGAACCGTGCATCCCGGCCCGGCTTTGCAAATTGGTCCGTTGGACACGTAACAGTTAATCGGCCCGGCGCAAACCCCCGGAGTCCACGAACCTAGAGTGGTGCCGCTCCAAAGCACTCCGGTGCGCACGGTGTTTCCGTAACTCCAGGCAGTTGATTGCGCAGAGCCGCCGCAGTATGGCTGCTGAACGCCCGTGCCTGGGATATCGCAGGGAATGCCATGCGAAGCTTCCCAAACAGCCAGGTTGGTTCGAAGCTTGTCGAGGAGGTAAGCCGCTTCTGGCGAACCATCAACGGCAATGAACGCCCCTAAGGCATTCTCTCGGGCAGTCCAGGCTTGCTCGCGCTCTGAATCGTGTATCCAGTATCCGAGTGCACCTTGGCGTAGCGACGCTTGGGTAGGTGGACTTGCGCAGGCTCTCGTCCCAGGGCTACCTGCAATCGCATAAGCGGACTGCATGATCTGTTCCTCGTAGTAAGCGTACTGCCCGGTGCTAAGGTAGGAGGCATAGGCCAAGTTCGGCCAATGCGATGCATCGGTATTCCACCCATCCGTGTCCTGCCCTGAACCTCCAAAGCTAATGTAGTCTTCGGTGTAGTCGACATGGCACTGATTCACAGTGCCTGTAACATCGTCGAGGCTGATTTGCGTGCGCGCATTGATCGAAATCGCGCGGCCGAAACTTCCCACCTTATTGCCCGGAGCATCAAAGAACCTACCGTGACCGGCGTTTGCATCCGCTTCCCGGTAAAAATAAGGAATTCTTCCTCCTAGATCAGCATTGCCGGTCATCACGGTATACATACTCGGATTCTGACTCACTAGATAGATGATGTCCCACGTCGCTAGAGGACCATGCCAGGGAGCCGATCCCGCGGCGTTTAAGGCTTTTTCATAGTTTCCAATTCCGCCTCCGCCTGAATAGCAATGTGTGCATCCTTCGAGAACTCGACTGGAAGCCAAAAAAGTCTTCACCTGTGCAGTGATGACGGATGACGCGATTTGCAAGTTCGTGTCCCAGTGTGGCAGGAATTTCGTCTGCGCCAAGTAGGGCCAGTTGTGGTCAATCGCTACATTTGTGAATGGATCGGGCTGGTTCAGCCAGAACGTCTTGTGCCAACGCGACCTGGTGATCTGCTTAAAGGCTCCATTCGTATATTCGGTCACTGGGCTAGGTCCTCCCCCAGTCAGCACGAGACTATATGTTTGGTCGCGGGCGGAGTTCGTAGGCGTCTTCGATGCCCAGGAATCTTCCAGTGTGCAGCCCAGCTGTACCGCATGGTTCTGAGGATAGAACCATGCCTCGAAGATTGGGTGCAGCGGATTTCCTGCGGCACCATCCGTATTCACATCGAAAGTTCGAGCTGGAGTCCGGTCCTCGAGAATAACTGCCGTAACGATTGGTCCCTTCAGCCAAAAGGTACAAAGGTAGCGTCCACCATCAACATCGTTTCCGGGATCGTTGCACGAGCCGGCTGATGTGAGAACAGACCTAGCACTGACGGTGTGGCTGACCGTCCCTGTTAGCTGTATTTGCCCGTCGAAGTTGTATGAAGGAGAGAGCATGTCCGCTTGAGACAAGAAGCCGGTGGAGTTGCTCGAAGTCTGGTTTGAAAAAGACACGACGACCGAACCATTGGCCGGAATGGTTGGAACGATGAAACTCACAATGGCGAATTTCAGCGAGCCATCGGGCCAGCGGTTTTTTACGTCGCATTGGGTCAGCACCGGCGCACCGTTGATGGAGGCTTGAGCGAAGTTCGGAATCTCTCCCTGCACGAATGGCCGCGGAATTGATATCGGGTGATTCGTTTGTCCGTGACGCGAGATGTCGGTGATTCTTACCTGGTCCGTGACGGAGGAAAATCTTGAGGAATCCGGACTGCCATCAGCAGTTTTTGTCGAAACAAAAATGACTCCCAGACTCATGGCAATTAGCACACCACACGGAAGTCTGCCTCCTAGACGATTCATCGGTTTACCTCCAGTGGCAACAAAGAGTTCGCCGTTTTTCGCGAATATGAATGTTTGGGGTCATGGGTACGAGCCTCAAGCTTTGTTCTCGGTCACTCTCGGCATCTCGAAAGAATCGCTTCTAGTGGGACTTCACCACCTTCGAAGAGCGTCCTTCAAGAGCCTTGGAGTAGATTTCAGAATATACTGACGTTGTCTTTTCCCAGGAGTGATTTCGCCGAACCCAGTCGGACGCCTGTGTTGAAAGGCGATTTCGGAGTTGATCGTCGACGAGAAGTTGTTCGAGAGTAGCTGCAAGCGCAGTAGCATCTCCCGCCTTGAATAAGACTCCGGAGTAGCCGTCCCGGATCAGCTCCCGGTGCCCGCCGATGTCGCTGGCGACAACAGGTTTTCCCATGGCCATAGACTCGAGGGGTTTAAGAGGTGTCACTAATTCGGTCAGCCGCATCGAATAGCGCGGATAAACCAAAATATCGATGAGTGAATACATGGCGGGAATTTTTTCATGTGGAATTCTGCCAGTGAAGATGACTCTGTCTTGCAAGTTCAGCCTTTCGACCTGATCTCGCAATTCTTTTTCCATCTCTCCGCCCCCAGCAAGGACCAGAACGATATTTCTCCTCGTTGCAGCAAGCTTCTCAAAAGCTCTCAGTAGAAGATCGAGACCCTCGTATCGATAGAAAGAACCAATGTACCCGAGCACTTTCTTACCGGCGATTCCGAGGCTCTTCGCAAACTCGAGGTCAGGTTCATTCCCAGGGAAATCCGAAGGGTTGACTCCGTTCCACACGATCGTCATTTTATCCGGGGGAATACCTCGTTGGATAAGGTCGCCTTTCAAGCCGTTACACAAGACAGCAATTTGCGCAGCCTGTCGACAGGTCCATGTTTCCAGATAGCGGATCAATTTGTATTTCCAAGAGCCCTGTGCATACGACTGATGGTCGACTCCCGCGTCTTCCCAGAAAGCCCGGATCTCGTAAACGACAGGAATCCCGAGTTTAAGCCCGACCCAAAGAGCTGGAAGCGCGTTGAGCACCGGCGAATGTGCATGCAGCAAGTCTGGCTCTTCAATCTCTGCGACTTGTTTTATGCGCTTGGCCAGAGACTTCATAGTCCGAATTTCGGACTCAAACGGAAGCGATGCGTCCTTTAACGCGCCAGTGCGGTAGTGAAGAATCCCACCGATCTCTTCTCTGTCGGGAGACGGACGTTTCCAGCTTGCCTCGTGTTTGGAGGATGTCAAGGCGACGGGAGTCCAGCCTCGCCTCAGCTGTTCCTGGAGGATGCTTTGGGTTCGAAAGGTATATCCGCTGTGCAACGGGAGGGTGTGATCGAGAATATGGAGGATTTTCAAAGTCGCTTGGCTCTTCGCCTGCGAGTCGTCGGGACAAGCGTCGAGGGTATCGCCGTCCTCTATCGAGGTACCGAAACCTTGTGAGGAGCCCGGTCCAATTTTGTTAGTCACCTAGCACATGCCCCTGTTTTACAGAGAATAAGTAATCGGGGTCACGACGACACGGCACGGTCGGGACCCCGGACAATAGACAGTAGAGGTTTGAACCGCAGCCCAGCAGTTCCGGCTTTCGCTCTGCCCACCAATTAGAGGCATCAAGATTAAAGTCACCGGTCTGGTTTCTGTTGGGTTAAAGGGTTCTGAGTTGGTGCCTGGGGCAGCCCAACCGCAACTTTTACGGAGTTGTCCGACGCATCCCGATAACCGATGTAAATGGTTCCTTGATGATCGATCGCAATATCCTCGTAGCGGTTAGGGTCGGGCCCGGGGCCGGAAATCAATTGAATACTCCAATGCGAGCCGTCCCAGAACGCGTGCTTCACACTTCCGCCATCTTCGTAGACTATGTGCGGATTTCCCTGCGGATCGAGGGCTTGCCGGGTACGGTACCCAAGCCAACCGCCGTTAGTAGAGATCTGGGAAACGGTATCAATTTTCCAAGACGTGGCTGTAGGCCAAGCGTATAAGAGAGCGTCATCGCGCACATAGCTGATCTGAGCCTTCCCGTCGCGATTCAGAATCAGGGAGTTACCTTTTCCGCCCGCTCCACCGCGTTCGGGCGAGTCGACAACGCTTACCTTCCACTCCTTACTATTCCAATATGCATACTTCAACTCATTCTTAAGAAACGAGTCATAACTTATATTTGGGACACCCCGGGGATCAATAACCATCGAATTCCATTTGCCGGTCTGCCCCTCGTAATCAACCGTGCGGGCCATCCAAACTCCGTCCCGTAGGACTGCATGTTTCAGGTGAAGATAGTAGCCGCCGCCGGGCATTCCATACTGATACCAAAGGATGTGCTGCGTGCCATCCGGCGCGACTGCGACGGAACAGGTGAATGAAATCTGTCCGGAAGCGGGATCGATCTGCTGGATGTTCCAGTGCTTTCCATCAAAGGATGCGTACTTCAATTCTCCGGGGGTGTAGCAAACGTGCGGGTTTCCTTGAGGATCGAGCGCAATTTTCGTGGGGAGATGCGTACTGCCTTCGCTCGCGGCCCCGGGGATATCCATGGTAAACCAGCGGGAGGTATGCGCGGGGCGAAACCCATATTTCACCATGCCATTGCCGCCCAGATAGCTCATATGAATGTTTCCGTCCACGTCCGCGGCCATCGATATTGATTCCCCAGACAGATCCACGACCTCTGTCGTCCAGGTTTGTCCTCGCGCGAGGCTTGGAACGAAGAACAAGATCAAGCCAACGATCAATGTGACCCTGGGGAAACAATCAAACATTTCTCTCAAACCTTTCCCATGCATCTGAACACTTCATGATACCAAGCCTCTTTCTGAGGCTGAGACATTCCAGCAAGAAGGCGGAAGTCCGTGCTTATGCAATCGAAACTACTTCCTGTTCCACGAGAGCGTGGCTAATGACTGCCTCCGTTGCTGGGAATTCGCGCTCCTGTCGATAAAGGATCTTCAAGAGCGCCGTGGCAGCCGCTAGTTGAAACCAAAGATCGAAGTAAGCCCGAGGCAGGAACGCGCCGCTCACAATGTAACCGAGCAAGCAAGCTTCTAACATACTGGAATAGTTATTGATCCACGCCAGAGATGGCTGCCCCCGAACTCGCCTTCGGATGCGTCGCAGGCTATAGAAACAGCTTCCCAGTGTGAGCAAGAAAATTCCCAACCCGACAAAACCCTGGTCGCCAAGTGTTTGGAAATAAATACTGTGTGGCCCGGCGAATGATAGCTCAGGCGTGAAACGCTGATACAGCCCGGGCGTAAATGTCTCAAACCCGCCTCCCGTAATCGGATAATGAGATGCCAGTGCCCAGGCAAAGTGCCAAGCGTCTAGGCGGCCTTGCGCCGAATTGTCCACTTGGCCGTGAGCGAAATTGCCCATGCGATCCATCCATGCGGAGGGGGCGAACGCTATGACAAAGAATGCGGCGGCAATTAGAAGAACGCCGCCCAGAACTTTGCGGCGCGCTTTGAGTAAAAGCGCACCCAGAACGGCTACCAGGCCAAGCAGAGCGCCGCGCGAATAGGTCAGGATAACTGCCAAAACACTGGCAAAGAACGAGGCCCACAACAGAAGCCGTAGCCATCGGTTGGTGGTCTCTCGAGCCAGAAAAAACATCATGGGCAGAGTCATATTCAGCGCCAGCCCGAAGTCATTATTGTCCGCGATAAAGGACCCCGGAGGCCCCCACACGCGGAACTCGCCCGAGGTGCGGATGCCGAAGAGTGCACCTTTCAGTGCAAGAATGCCGAAGCTCAGGGCGGTTACCAGAAACAACCCTTCCAGCTTCTTTCTCGAATCCACGAGGAAAATAACGACAAACGTCATGAGAAGGACTTTACTTACCTCGATTAGTTGCAGTTTTCCCTCTTCGATATGGTCTGCAAAGATCGGTACATGGGTTGCGACCACCCAGGTAAAGCAGATCCAGGCCCAGAAAGCCAGAAGAAGGACGGTTTGAAGAACCCAAGGATGGCGATTAACCTTCCGTGTGAAGACGATACCGAGGAGCGTAGGAATAGCGATGACTGTTGCCAACGGGAAGGAGTAAGCGAATCCCCAAGTAAACCGGTGCGGGTTGAAATACGCTACCCATACCCACAGTAGTATCCCAAAATACGGCTTAAAAAAGCAGATCGGCACCGATCCCAGAATGATCGCAACAAGAATTATGTCACGCATCGTCCGCTCTATTTTGCCGCTCGTCTCGGTCCACGCAACGAATGGACTCAACCCGCGATGGAGAGACACCGGCGCAACCAGTGGCGGATTCTTCCAGGCCGCATGAAAGAAGGAGGCGATTTGATCTAAAGGTAGCCCCGTGTAGAGGCCGTCGCTCCCGATGACACGGCACTCGCCGCAGGCGATATGGATTGTCTCCCGACATGTATATTTCTTCGATGGTTGTGGTCGCCGTACGACAGCTGCAGCCGATACGAATTGGCTGAGCTGCAGCTGCGCAGTTGAACTTCTTCCCGAAGGGGAAACCAAAATGTTGAACGCGATTCACGATTCGGAGTTGCAGAATCCATTTTAAATCAAGAATCTCACGTTCCATCCCTTCACCCGTTAACTGCTTGACGACAGAAAGCGTCAAAGGGCGCTGTCCGAACGACTTGCCTGCAAGGCGCATGATCCCAATCTAGCCCTAGATTAGCATGCGTCCTGTTAGTTCATCTGGCGGCTCTTGAGATGCCCTCCGCGGCGACAGCCAGGAATCGCACGCAAGCCATGACGATATTGCATGTCTTCGGTACCTCTGAGCGTAACTAGTCTACTCCGACAAATTACAGATTTGAGCCTCAGATTCACCGGTTGTCGGATCGCTCCTTGACTTGAAATTCCGATGAGATTGTGCGCAAGTCGTACTTTATTCTGCTCATTTCTTCATGGCAGGATTCCTGCGCATCCACAGATGGGTGGACGGAACCCCTACCTCATCGACTTTAGCTCAGTCCCGCTCTTCACTCACTTCCATTTCAGCCGGCTGTGGACAGAATATCACTAACGGAAGACAACCGGTCGCCTCTCGAAGATGCCGACTTGCGGGGCAAGTTTGCAACGTGGGCAAGCAATTGGATTGGTGTAGATCGCAAACAAGGGGTCGAAGAACTCTGTTCCTCTCGATTTACCCAAAGCCCCTGCAAGTAGGGTAATGTGAATTGCGCAAAGCTGGCAGGCGACCTTGCAAGAAGGAAAGGTGAACCCAATTTGGGAAATTTCTTGGTCACAATTCCTCTGAGCGAGTCTTGCCAGGAAGCCAAACAGTTTTTTGACACGGGCCTAGAATCTGCACAGACTTTACTGCACCGAGTTCCAAACGCAACGCTGGAAAAGTCCTGGGGCTACGTGGCCGTATTTCCCCGTTTGAACGGCTCCCAAGCGACGATTGCTTCAGACCCACGGATTGGAAGCTGGTTGTTTGTCATCGGAACGTGGTTTCACCGGCAAGGGTACGCGAACGGCGACGAGACGCGTCTGTTGGAAAGGTATCTAGAGGTCGGCGGCACTCAGATTGGTGAGGAACTGGAAGGATTCTTTGTAGTGATAGTTGGCGATGCCCGGACCCGCGAAATCAGCGTCATTACGGATATTGTGGGCAGTTGCCAATGCTTCGTTCGCAGGACGGGCGGTGCGATTGCGTTGTCAGGCTCATCCCTGCTTCTTGCGAGTCTTACTCCCTTCGAGATGGATGAGATCGGGTGCCAGGAATACCTGCGTGCTGGAATAATTTACGAGGACCGAACGTTTTACAAAGAAGTTCGGAAGCTTGGCCCCGCCTCAGTCGTACGATTTGGCCGAGGCAGCAAAGAGCTGGCGCAGAAGCATTGGTCTGTGGGCACGATCAAGCCAGAGTCTATTCGTGGTCCGGAAGCCGCTCGAAGCCTCTGGAACTCCCTCACCAATGCCGCCGTGAAAATCGGCCGGGCGTTCCCCAATCCTGTCTGCGACCTGACCGGCGGATATGATTCGCGCGCACTCGTCGCTGCCTTTTGGGCCGCGGGAATTCCGGTGGCAACTGTCGTTTCCGGCCCGGAGGAGAGCGCTGACGTTCTTCTTTCACGGCAATTAGCTCAAATTGCAGGTCTACCACACTCCCATAACCCAACCCTCGACACCATGACCTTCAACCAAGTGGCCGAAGCCTTGCCCCAGACTGACGGTGAATACGACCTGGTGGAATATGCGCGGATTCTGGAAGTCCATCGCTCAATGACGAACCGTTTCGACATCAGCATCAATGGCTCGTTCGGCGAACTCGCGCGCGGCTATTGGTGGGAGCTTCTCTTCCCCAGAGCTGGGGAGCACGCAAAACTCGATGCGCAGAAAGTCGGCCGTTTGCGCTTTGCTGCAACGGCAGATGATCCGCAACTTTTCTCGCCCGAAGTGCGACTCAATTTAGCTTCGCATTTTGCAGCCGTTATCGACCGAACAAATGATGGTTTATTCCACTTTCCGAACACACTTCAGATGGATCATGCGTACCTCGCCATGCGCATGCAGCGATGGCAGGGCAGGATCGCGAGCAGTACAAACCGCGTCTGGCCTTGTTTGTCGCCCTTCATGTTCCGGTCGGTGCTCGAAACGATGCTGTCAATTCAAGTTCGCCTTCGGCGTCGTGGCTTGGTGGTCCGGCAGATGTTAGCTGAGTTCCGACCCGCTTGGGCAACCGTACCTCTCGAACACGGTTATCCCGCAATGCCTGCCTCTTGGAAGAGTCTGCACAGATTCCTCCCCGCACTCGGGCATTATGGTAAAAAGGCGTGGTCCAAAGCGACTCGCAAGTTCAGTGGGAGCCGAGAACCAAATCCTTCACAGTCCGGCAATGTGCCGATCCGCTTGCAGCTTTGGGCGAAAGAGGAAGTGCATTCAATTCTGGATTCTCGAACAATGGAGCTAAACAGGTTGCTAGACTCAAGCGGCCTCAAAGATTTTCTGAAGAAATCTCAGGAAAGAAGTTTTCCGTTCGAGGCGGAATGGAACCGGCTTCTGAGCCTGGAATACACGCAACGCCTTCTGCGGAGAGCATAGACCAAACACTAGGGCTAGCTCGCTTCCTGCGAGCGCAGGGCGGCCACCGAAAAAAACGAGATCTTTAGAACGGTTGATACGAAAGTTGAGCAACCCAGCCGCAATTGGGTCGCATCCTCCAGCATCCAAAGCAAGTAAGACACAAAAGCTAACAAGGTCGAGGAACTTCTGCCGTGGCAAAAATTGTATCTGCTAGAATTAAGTAGGCAATTCGAAGGAATTACTGTGCGTCTGCGAACATGGGCTGTCATTTCTCTGGTGCCCGTCATACTTCTCGGCGAGATCGCTCTGTTAGAGCGAAAATTTGATTATTTCTCAGGAGGATTTCTTACTAAGTATCGGCTGACCGGGCCGCTGGATATCGTCGCATTTCTAATTTCCTATGTTTGGTTCACGTCTCTTCTCTTGGTTGTTATAGCGGTGCCGTGGTTTGCGCTTTACCGTCGTTTGCGCCTTCCCAGCGGCATCGCGATCTATCACTTTGTGATTTTAGTTGGCGGCACCCTCGTCGGTATTCTTTGTGTTAAATACGAAGTGCTCCGCTACTTCAGCGATACGGTCGATTTCAAGCTCATGCGATCGCTGGGTGGCGGCAGCCTGCTCGACGCTCTTCGATATGCAACCGATGAAATGAGCATTGCCGTCATCGCCATAGCTGTTGCTCTAGCAGTCCTGATCGCAGGCCATCTGGCACTACGCCGGTGGCGAATTCTCGCGGGGCCCATCGAGCCCTTACCGATGCGCGCTTGGGCAGTCGCAGCGCTCGTTGCCGTGATGCTAGCGGTCTCGGCTGGCGCGATCCTCGCGGTCGAATCCAATCCGACGGTTCGCTATGGCCTCAACAGGACGATTGCCTACAAGCTTGCGCTGAATGGTCTCTCCAGCGTCTATGATCTTCGCAAGCCGACCATTGACCTTGTTCCGTTCCGCCAGTACGCGACTCCGTTGTCTTTGCCGCAGTCAATAGATTGGCCAAACCTACCACTTCGCAAAAGTCCTCCTAATATCGCGATCTTTGTATTGGAAAGCACACGCGGCGACGCGGTTTACAAAACTATTGGCGATAAACTGGTGGCGCCTAATCTCAGCAAGCTCGCGGACGGGGGTTCTTATTTCAAATACGCCTATTCGCATGCGGGCTTCACCAATCCCTCGCTAAAGGCAGTTTTCGGCGCGCGCTATACGAATCGTCCGGCAAACGGGAACTCGCTGTTCGAGATTCTCAAGCGTGACGGCTATCGCATCTCGGTTATTTCCGGACAGTCGGAAGCCTTCGGCGACATCGACCAAGTCACCGGGATGGGAAGATCGGCGGATTTGTTTTTCGATGCACGCTCGGCCGCTGAGGATCGCCTGCATCCGTTCGCCGTGCCCGCAAGTCTATTGATCAGCTCTCGGCGACTACTCGTCGAGTTGCGCCGGCAGCTGGATTTGCCGACCTCACAACCGCAATTCTTTTATTTCAACATTCAGGAACCACATTTCCCTTATTGGCACCGCGAGATGGAGAACTTGATCACGGATCGACATATTGAGCGATCCGAAATATCCGAGTCTCGCAAGGATGACGTAGCATTGACCTATTGGAACGCGGTCGCGAACGCCGACAAATTCATCGGTGACGCCACTGAACTGTTCAAGGAGCACGGTCTCTATGACAACATGCTCGTCCTCGTGATTGGCGACCATGGCGAATCTCTGTTCGATGATCATTTCTTGGGTCACGGCCACGCACTTAGCGAGATTCAGACGCGCATTCCATTTGTTCTGAATCGGCCTGGCATTCAGATTCAAGAGCCCATCGGCGAAGTCGAAATCCGCGACATTCTGCTGCGCCAGATTGTTGACTGCCAGAAAGTAGCGGGAAAATCTGAGGTTCACGGAGGGCCGAGCCCCTGCGGAGAATCCTCTCCATTGCAGGAGAACCGAGATAAGCTATTATTTCAGTATATCGGCGAAGTCGAACATCCGCCCGAAATCGGAACGGTTGGTTTTGGCGAAAAACGGACCATTGTCGATTTCGAAAGCGGCAAGATGTTTTTCAGTGATCGCGGGCGTTGGTTTGCCGCGAGCGAGGTTCTGGCAGACCCCGTTCTCCGCAGCCGTGTCGGACGCGTCCTGGCCGAATGGGATAAAGCGAAGCAACAGTAACCGGCATCCTCGAGAACACGTTGGCCGTTTTCCTGCATGATTTTTCAGCTCTTGTCTGTGGCCCCGTGTTGTTCTGTACTCATCGAGCAGGACGAGGAACTCGAGAAGCAAGATACTGTTCCACCTCGCTTGCAACCATATCCCAGCTTCGTGCGTGAGCACGCCGAACCAATGTCTCGCGGTCCCAATCCTTGGCAAGGGCGAGTTGCAAGCCCGATGCAATGTCCGTTACGTCTTGGTCCACTAAGACACCCAACTCTGGGGAGATAATGATTTCCGGGATCCCGCCGACCCGAGTTGCGACGACCGGGGTTCCACATGCTATCGATTCCGTTACAACGTTGGGCCAGCCCTCCCGGGAACTGACCAGACAGCTGGCATCGGCCGAGTTGAACCACAAAGCAAGTTCTTCATTTGGACGCGCTCCCATGAGCGACACCTGCTTTTCCATTCGGAGCTTACCGATCAATTCCTCCAGTTCCGCGCGAACAGGGCCTTCCCCGAGGATGTAGAGCCGGTATTCTGGATGATCCTCCGAGACCTTGGCGAAGGCGGAGACCAACTCTTTATGATTCTTCCCTCCTGTCAGAGAACCAACCGACACAACGATTCTTGTCTCTTGCTGGAGTCCGAGTTTGCGTCGCGCCTCCGGCCGCGCGATAGGATGGAACCGCTGCACATCTACCCCGTTTGGAATCACACAGATTTTATCCGCGGGTAAACCTAGATTTATCATCGCATTCTTGAGCGCCTTTGCGACGGCTATGACACCAGCAGCATTGCGCAAAGCCCAGAGAATCATTGGGCGGATGGTCACAAAAGATGGAAACAGGTTTATGTCCGTGCCCCGCGCGGAGATTAGGACGGGCAAGCCTAGCATTTTGCCCAGCAGGACAGCCGCAAACCCATCGGGATAGACATAGTGGGCGTCAATGCAATCAAATTGAAATTCTCGATGCAATCGCCGCACCGTGGATAAGCAGCCGAGAAACATCAAAAATCCGTGGAGAAACATAAACACCCCAGGAATAAGTAGATACCGTGGGTGGGAAACGCTAACGGAGGCGATGTTCTCCTCCTTTGGAATTTGAGTGTAGGCTTTCCACTTCTTCGAGGGAAGCCAAGAAGGAAAGTAGGGTACCGGTGCGACAACCTGGATGACATTTCCGGGTCGCATTGCGAGATGCGAAACGCGCTGGAAAATGAAGATGCCGAACTGAGGCCGCCTTCGATTAGGAAACAATGTGGTGAATGTCAAAATTTTCATCGGCAGATCTCTGTCAGCCCGTAGGATACAGCGGCCGGATTAGGCTCTCAATTCTTGCATTAGACTGCACGTTCACAAAGTTGGCTCGAGCCGTGCGCGAGCGGATATATAAGGTAGACCTTTCAGCATCAGAGTCGTGATTAAAAGAGTTGTAGGCTCAAGAATAGAGTTCTCTTACCCTCTGAACAGTTAACAACCCTGAACTAGAACTGTACCTCAGACCAGTTTCGAACTCTCCAGGCAGCCTGTAAGTTCAACTACGGTGGCAAAAAACCGGCGATCCGTGTCTTTCAGCGCCTTGCTGAGACTAACGAAAACTGGGGAATCCGACGATGAACTTTGGCAGAAGGCTCACACGATGGACGTGCGGAATAGGCTGGAGAGGCTGGCTGCCGGTCATCTTGTTGCTCGCCCTGACGAACTCCGGTTGCGCTGGATTCATTAGTTCCAAGGGTCAGCCAGATAACACCACCGTGAGTGTAGCGATTACCTCTCCCAGTTCTGGGGCTACCGTTTCAGGAACGATCACGGCAAGTGCCACGGCATCGGCCAGCGTCGCCATCACAAGTGTCCCGTTTCAAGTCGAT
>Ga0210401_10000495_pt1 | contig 47878 bp, 39 predicted proteins | sample IncBWH32MmetaG_FD_150866 | JGI IMG/M metagenome (GOLD analysis project Ga0210401, IMG submission 150866) | Forest soil microbial communities from Barre Woods Harvard Forest LTER site, Petersham, Massachusetts, United States - Inc-BW-H-32-M | ecosystem: Environmental > Terrestrial > Soil >...
CACTCTATCGCCGCCGACGCACGCCAGCTGGAAGAGATCGGCTACGACGGACTGGTGGTCGAGGAAACCAAGGACGATCCGTTCATCCTGCTGGCGCTGGCGGCCCAGACGACGCGGACGCTGAAGCTCGGCACGTCGGTGGCGATCGCCTTTCCGCGCAGTCCGACCGTGGCCGCAATGAGCGCGTGGACGCTGCAGAAGCTGTCCCGCGGCCGCTTTACCCTGGGCCTCGGCACGCAGGTGAAGGCCCATATCGAGCGACGTTTCGGCATGCCCTGGACGCCCGCCGGGCCTTGGATGCGCGAGTATGTGAGCGCTGTTCGCGCGGTCTGGGATTGCTGGCAGAACGGCACGCCGCTCGACGTCAAGGGGCCGCACTACAACATCAATCTGATGGTGCCTTTGTTCAATCCTGGCCCGATCGAGCAGCCCGACATTCCCATTCATATCGCGGCGGTGAACCAGGTGATGTGTCAGGTGGCGGGCGAAGTCGCCGAGGGCATCCGGCCACATCCGGTTTGCACGCCATCCTACATCGAGAAGGTCATGCTGCCGGCCGTGCGGGCCGGTGCGGTCAAGGCGGGGAGGTCGCTGGACGGTTTCCGGGTCTGCATGAAGCCGCTGGTCGCTACAGCCGCCAACGAGGCGGAGCTGGCGCCCAAGGTGCGCGACGCGCGCGCGCGGATCGCCTTCTATGCCTCGACGCCGCAATATCGCGCCGCGTTTGACCATCTCGGTCTGGGCGATCTCGCGGACCGGCTGAAGCTATTATCGCGAGCGCAACGCTGGGAAGAGATGCCTCAGCACATCGACGACGACGTCCTGAACACTTTCGTGACGATCGCGACCTACGACACGATCGGCCGCAAGCTCTGCGACCGCTATGGCGGCGTCGTCACCAACTGCGAATTCTCGATCGCGGTGAAGAACGACGCCGATCGCGAGCGTCTGCGCCAGCTCGCCAGCAATATCCAATCCGAAGGTGTCGCGCGCGCCCGGCGCACCATTCTCGGACCCGCAGCCTGACAGCAGCGAGCGCACCCTCAACCGGAGACAATCGACATGAAACTCGGACGCCTTGGCGTGTGGTACGGCACCGATAAGCTCGACGGACCGCAGCTGCGCGATTTCGTGCGCACGGTCGAGAATAATGGCTATTCGACCCTGTGGTACCCGGAATCGCGGGGCTACGAGTCGATGTCGCTGGCGGCCTGGCTGCTGTCGAGCAGTGAGAAGCTGGTGATCGGCAGCTCGATCGCCAACATCTATGCACGCGATTCCTACACTGCGCAGCGCGCCATGGTCTCGCTGAACGCGCTCTACGGCGACCGGTTCGTCCTCGGTGTCGGCGTCAGTCACATTCCGATGGTCGAGGACCTGCGCGGCCATCGCTACGACAAACCGTTGGCGGCGATGGGCGCTTATCTCGATGGCATCAACAAGTTCGGGCCCGCTGCCGAATTGGCGCCGGTCGTGGTCGCAGCGCTCGGACCGAAGATGCTGGCGCTGAGCGCTGCCAAGTCGCGCGGCGCTGTCCCGTACAACGTGACGCCGCAGCACACTGCCCAGGCCGCCGCTATCCTCGGGCCTTCGAAGTGGCTCGCGGTGGAGCAGAAGGTAACGCTGGAAACTGATCCCGCGAAGGCGCGCTCGCTCGGGCGCAAGGAACTGTCGCGCTACATGGTGCTGCCGAACTACCGCAACAGCTGGTTGCGCCAGGGTTTTGCTGAGGTCGAGCTCGCCGATGGCGGTAGTGACCGGTTCATCGACGCGATGGTGCTGTGGGGTGACGCCGACACAATCAGGCGCGGCCTGCGGGCGCATTTTGCGGCCGGCGCCACACATCTCTGTCTGCAGCCTGTCCACGCGGATGGCGATTTCGCCGCCCGCGACCGCATGCTGGCTGCGCTCGCCGATACCTGAGACGAAAATGTGTCGCCTCCTTCAGAGTAGATCGGCGACGGCGTTGCGGTAGCGGCGCATGGCGTCGATATGGTCGGTCATGCTCCGGCCGGCCATGCGCTTGTGGTGATAGCCGCCGAAGGTGTTGTGCAGGGTGACATGCGTGACGCCCGCCTTCTTCCAGAAGCTGATTTCCTCGCGCCAGTCCTTTTCGGTGCCCGTGCCGGTCGAGGTCCAGACTTCGAGGCCAACCGAGGCTGGATCGCGTCCCTCGGCTTCCACCAGGCGACGCAGCTTGTCGAATTCCGCAACGGCCCTGGGTCCCGGTGGTTCAGACAACATCATCCAGCCATCGCCCCATTTTGCGATCCTCTGCAGCGTCACGTCCATATGGCCGCCGAACCACAGCGGAATGTTGCGACGTGCCGGCCGCGGATTGATGCCGGCGTCGGGGAGGCGGTGCCATTTGCCATCGAAAGTAATGTAGGGATCGGCCCACAGCGCTTTCATTACCTGGACCTGTTCCTCGGACCGCTTGCCCCTGTTGTGGAAATTCTCATTGAGGCCAACGAACTCCAACTCGTTCCAGCCGACGCCGATGCCGAACCGGAAGCGGCCGCCACTGAGCACGTCGAGACTGGCGGCCTGCTTAGCAACCAGCGCCGTCTGACGCTGCGCGAGGATCAGCACCTGGGTGGAGAGTTCGACCTTTTTCGTGCAGGCGGCGATGAAACCGAACGCCACGAAGGGGTCGTGGAACAGGCCGAGCCCACCAGCACGGCCGCTGGCGGGGTTCGCTGGGTTGCCGCCGAGCACATGGTCCGGCAGCGTCAGACCTTCATAACCTTCGGCCTCGGCGAGCTCAGCGAATTCGCGCACGATTCCGCCATCGCCACCGATGTCGCCGAAGGGCAGGGCAATTCCGAGATGCATGGTCGTTTACTCGCTTTGGCTGGTTGCTGGTTTCCCGCTAGTCTATAGATTTCTGCGAAGGGTACCACGGCATCGGCATCGACCGGCGCCAGCCAGGAGACGTTGAGTGATCAAACTCGGATACAAAGCGTCGGCGGAGCAGTTCGCACCGGGCAAGTTGCTGGGCTTCTCGTGTCTTGCCGAGGAAGTCGGTTTCGATTCCGTCTTCATCAGCGACCATTTTCAGCCATGGAAGCATATCGACGGCCATGCGCCCTTCTCGCTGACGTGGCTGGGCGCGCTGGGGGCCAGAACGTCGCGCGTCGTGATGGGCACCAGCGTGCTGACGCCGACTTTCCGCTATCACCCTTCCATCGTCGCCCAAGCGTTCGGCACGATGGGCGCGATGTTCCCGGGACGCGTCGTGCTCGGCATCGGTACCGGCGAAGGGCTCAACGAAGTGCCTTCGACCGGCCAACCCTGGCCGGAATTCAAGGAGCGCTTCGCTCGCCTGCGCGAAGCCGTCGCGCTGATCCGGTTACTCTCGACGCAGGAGCGGGTCAGCTTCGAAGGCCAGTACTACAAAACTGAGAAGGCGACGATCTACGACCGCCCGGACACACCAGTGCCGATCTATGTTGCAGCTGCAGGTGCCCTTGTGGCGCGTTACGCCGGCCGCTCCGCCGAGGGTTTCATCTGCACCAGCGGCAAGAAGCCGGAGCTCTACACTGAGACGCTGTTGCCGAAGGTCGCCGAGGGCATCGCAGCATCGGAGTATCCGTCGCGGTCCTACGATCGTATGATCGAGGTCAAGGTGTCGTTCGACACCGATAAGGTGCGTGCGCTCGAGGACACGCGCCACTGGGCGGCGCTGGCTCTGACACCAGAGGAAAAGATGACGGTCGAGGATCCCGTCGAGATGCAGCGCCTCGCCGACACGCTGCCGCTGGAGCGCGCCGCCAGTCGATGGATCGTGTCCAGCGACGCCGACGAGCATGTCGAGCGGATCGGTTACTATGTCGGTCTCGGCTTCCGCCATCTGGTGTTCCATGCACCGGGACCAGATCAGGCGCGCTTCCTGAAGCTCTACGGTGAGCACGTGCTGCCGCGGCTTCGCAAGCGTTTCGGTTGAGTGCGCGGAACGCCCCGATGACACGCAGCAACGCCGTCGAGATGCTCGCCGTCCCGGGCATTCCGCTGGTGCGCAAGGACGACGATCTCGTCGCCTGGATCGGCGAGGGGCTGTCGCGCGGTGGCATCGAGCCGCGTGGCGGCGACGTCTTCGTGCTGACGCAGAAGATTGTGTCCAAGGCCGAAGGGCGCATGGTCGATCTCGCGACCGTCGAGCCCTCGACTGAGGCGATCGAACTCGCCGGCAACGTCCAGAAAGATCCGCGCCTTGTCGAACTGATCCTGTCGGAATCGGTGCGCGTCGTGCGGGCAAGGCCGGGTATCCTGATCGTCGAGCACCGGCTGGGCTTCGTGATGGCGAATGCGGGCATCGACCAGTCCAACGTGGCCGCGCCCGGTGACCCCCAGCGGGCATTGCTGCTGCCGCTCGATCCCGACGGCAGCGCCGAGATATTGAGGAAGCGCCTGTCGCTAAGGTTCGGTGTGCCTGTCGCGGTGGTCATTAGCGACAGCTTCGGCCGTGCCTGGCGGCGCGGGACCTGCGGCGTCGCCATCGGTGCCGCCGGCCTCCCGTCGCTGATGGATCTGCGTGGCTCGCTCGATCTGTTCGGCCGCGAGCTTCAGGTCAGCATCACCGGGCATGCGGACGAGATCGCTGCGGCAGCGTCGCTCGTGATGGGGCAGGGTGCCGAAGGCCAGCCTGTCGTGATCGTGCGCGGTCTGACATGGCACGGTCCCGACAACGCTGCGTCCGAGCTGGTGCGCCCGGCTGAAGAGGACATGTTCCGATGAGCAAACGACTCGTCGTCGCGCTGTCCGGCGGGGTCGGCGGCGCCAAACTGGCGCTCGGTCTGAGCCGGGTCTTACCGGGGAACGATCTGCTCGTAGTCGCCAACACCGGCGACGATTTCGAGCATCTTGGACTGAGCATCTCGCCAGACATCGACACGTTGACCTATGTTCTCGCTGATATCGACAATCCCGTCACCGGCTGGGGCCGGCGTGACGAGACCTGGTCGTTCATGGACAGCATCGGCTCGCTCGGCGGCGAGGACTGGTTTCGGCTCGGCGATCGTGATCTCGCGCTCCATGTCGAGCGCACCCGTCGCTTGCGCCTGGGGCAGACATTGTCCGAGGTGACCGCCGACATCTGCCGGCGTCTCGGCATCGGTGCCCGCGTGGTGCCGATGAGCGACGACCGCGTGCGGACTCAGGTGCGCAGCGACGCGGGCTGGATCGATTTCCAGGACTATTTCGTGCGCCAGCAGTGCCGGCCGATCGTCCATGAGCTGGCTTTCGATGGCGTGACGCTCGCCCGGCCGCATCCTGATATCATTGCGGCGCTGCGGTCGGGCGACGTGCGAGCCGTGATCATCTGTCCGTCCAATCCCTTCATCAGCGTCGAGCCGATCCTAGCGATCCCGGGCATGCGCGATGCGATCAAGGCGAGTGGGGCCCCGGTCGTCGCGGTGTCGCCGATCATCGGGGGGCGGGCCGTCAAGGGCCCGACCGCGAAAATGATGCGCGAGCTCGGCCTCGAGGCCAGCGCCGCCGGCGTGGCCGCGCGTTACGGCGACCTGCTCGATGGCTATGTTGTCGACCACGCCGACGCCGATGGGGTCGGCAATGTCAGCGCGCGGGTCACGATCGCCAGAACTCTGATGACGAGCCTGCATGACCGGGAAGCGCTGGCGCGCGCGACGCTTGAGGCGGCGGACGCACTGGCCCTGCAGCGATGAGCGACATCTGGGCGGTCATTCCGGTCAAGGAGTTCGATGGCGCCAAGTATCGGCTCTCGGGCCTGCTATCGCCGCCACAACGCCGTCTTCTTGCTGAGACCATGCTGACGGACATGCTCGACGCCGTTGCCGGCTCCCGGTTTCTCGCCGGCGTCATGATCGTCACGCTCGATCCGCATGCGACGGCTCTTGGTGAAAAGATCGGCGCGCGGATCGTGACCGAGGGCGCGCGGGACGGACATACCGGCAGCGTGAACGCTGGTCGCCGTCTTCTCGCGGACGAAGGACGTGCCGGCATGATCACGATGCCCGGAGACATTCCGGCCACCCGCGCCGGCGAGATCGACGCGGTGTTATCAGCGCATCTCGCCGCGCCTTCTTTCACGATCTCGCCGGCGCATGACGATCTCGGGTCCAATGCCGTCGTCTGCTCGCCGCCTGAAGCGGTGCCGCTTCGCTTCGGCGACAACAGCTACTTCCCGCACCTCGACGCCGCGCGTCGTCAGGGCATTGAACCGACCGTGATCCGTCAGCCCGGAATTGCTGTCGATATCGACCATCCGGTCGATCTGGCGCTTTTCCTGCGCCTGCCGCAATCAGCCGGCACTCGCACCCGCACGCTGCTTGACGAACTTGACGTGCCCGCGTTGCTGGCCAGGCGGGGTATCGGCTAACCCACTGCCGCCTTCCTGCGCGGCGGCGTCAGCACGATCGGTTGGAGGTTGGCCGCGATCATGGATGCCGCGCGACGCTCCTCCGGCACCGGCCGATAGAGCGTGTCGCGTTGCATCGGCTCGCGGCCAATCGAGCGGATGAGCGCTTCCATGTCGTGAGGCGGAAACTCCTGGCCGTGCTGGGTACCAGCGGCGCGCGAGATGCTCTCGTTCATCAGCGTACCGCCGAGATCGTTAGCACCGGACTTCAGGCAGATTGCGGCGCCGGCCGGCCCCATCTTCACCCAGGATGTCTGGATGTTTGATATCTGCGGATGCAGGGCCAGCCGCCCGACTGCATGCATAAGCACGGCTTCGCGGAACGTCGGGCCGGGGCGCGCCATGCCGACGCGGTACATCGGCGCTTCCATGTGGACGAAGGGAAGCGGCACGAACTCGGTGAAGCCGCCGGTTTCGGCCTGCAAGTCGCGTAGCGCGAGAAGATGCTTCGCCCAGGAACTCGAGTTCTCGACATGCCCGTACATGATGGTCGAAGTTGTGCGCAATCCCGCCCGGTGGGCGGCACGCTGCACATCGAGCCACTGGGCCGTGTTGATCTTGTCGGGGCAGATGATGGCGCGTACGTCATCGTCGAGGATTTCGGCCGCCGTTCCGGGCAGGGTGCCGAGACCGGCCGCCTTCAGCTTCGCAAGGAACTCGTGGATCGGCAGTCCGAGCGTGGCCGCACCTTGCGTCACTTCCAGAGCCGAGAAGGCGTGGATGTGCATCTCGGGGACGACCATCTTGGTTGCCCGGCAGATCGCTTCGTAGGTGGCGCCGGTGTAGTCGGGATGGATGCCGCCCTGCAGGCACACTTCCGTCGCACCGCGATCCCAAGCCTCGACAGCACGACGCGTGATCTCCTCGATGGCGAGATCGTAGGGTGAGCCGCGCAAGTCCTCATGCGTGCGGCCCTTCGAGAAGGCGCAGAACTTGCACCGGAAGTAGCAGATGTTGGTGTAATTGATGTTGCGGTTCACGACGTAACGCACGACGTCGCCACTGACCGCGCGTCGCAGCGCGTCGGCGGCCTGCGTGACGTACCGATAGTCGGCGTCGCGCGCCGCGAACAGGCGCACGATGTCGTTCGCGGCGAGCCGTTCGCCCGATGTGGCACGCTCGACGATTCCAGCGATTCCGGCGTCGACGCCGCGGGCGAGCACCAGGGGCGCCGGTGGCGACCTGGTGTTGCCCGGAGCCCAGTCATCGTCGCGCGCGAAGCCTTCAGCGTCGCTCATGCGCCGCACGCGGGTCGCGATGTCGGAAGCCAGCCATTTGTCGGCAGCGCGCGCGTAGGCGGGGTAGACGGGCAGGCGATTCACCAGCAACTTGCCGGCGTCCGCGCTCTTGCGGGCGAGCTCGGCAATGGCAGGCCACGGCGCTTCGGGGTTGACGTGATCGGGCGTGACCGGCGAGATGCCGCCCCAGTCGTTGAGCCCCGCGTCGATCAGCTTTTGATAGACTCCGGGCGACAGATTTGGTGGCGCCTGGACGTTCATGTCTGGCCCGAGGATCAGACGCGCCGTCGCGATGGTCCACAGCAGGTCGTCGAGATCGGGTTCCCCAGAATTGGCGAGCTTGGTGTCGGGCTTGGCCCGAAAGTTCTGAACGATGACTTCCTGGATATGACCATAGGCGGCGTGCAGATCCCGGATCGCCTCCAGCGCGTCGATCCGCTCGTCGCGGGTTTCGCCGATGCCGATCAGGATGCCAGTCGTGAACGGAACCTTCAGTTCGCCGGCCAGACGCAGGGTCTCCAGCCTGACGCCTGGATGTTTGTCGGGAGAACCATGGTGAACACCGCCCTGCCTGCATAGCCGCTCGCTGGTGGACTCCAGCATGATGCCCTGGCTGGCCGTCACCTCGCGCAGGCCGGCTATCTCTTTGCGGGTCATCACGCCGGGATTGGCATGCGACAGCAATCCGGTCTCGCGAAGCACCAGCGCGCACATCGCGGTCAGATAGGAGATCGTCGTTTCGTGGCCGAGCGCCCTCAGCGCGTCGCGCGCGGCCTGGTAGCGCAACTCGGGCTTGTCGCCCAGCGTGAACAGCGCTTCTGTGCAACCTGCGGCCGCGCCGGCGCGCGCGATGGCGATCACCTCGTCCGGTGAGAGGTAGGCGGGCTTGCCGGCGCGCGGTACCTGCGCGAACGTGCAGTAATGACAGACGTCGCGGCAGAGCATGGTGAGGGGAATAAAGACCTTGCGCGAGTAGGACATCAGCCTTCCGTGCGCGGAATCGCGCAAGGCCGCGGCTTCTGCTATCAGTTCGGCCAACGGCGCTTCAAACCGCCGCCGCGTCGCCCGCCTACCAGCCGCCGTCATAATCCATCGTCTCCGCCCGCAGAGGGTCGCATGCCGTCGCGGGACGCGGCTTGCCGCCACCCGCTGGCGGTCGCATGCTGTCGCATCGACGCGGGTGATGCAATGCTAGGAAATGCTGGGAAGGATGCAACAAATGCTGATCGGCTTCAACGCACCGACCGCCGGCCCCCTGTCGGCCGCGGATAACCTGACGAAGATCGTGGTTGGCGCCGAGGCGATGGGCTTCGACTACGCGACCTTCAGCGACCACGTCGTGATTCCGACCGCCATAGCGGCCGAATATCCCTACAGCGCCTCCGGGGAATTCCCCAGCGGCACCCGCGGCGAGCGGCACGAACAGCTGACGGAGGTCACCTGGATCGCCGCAAAAACGACGCGACTGCGTCTCGTGACCTCCGTTATGGTGGTGCCGCATCGACCTGCCGTGCTGACTGCCAAGATTCTATCGACCATCGACGTTCTCTCGGGTGGCCGGCTGACGCTGGGTATCGGCGCGGGATGGATGCGCGAGGAGTTCGAGGCCATCGACGCGCCCGACTTCGATGCCCGTGGAACCGTGACCGACGAGTATGTGCGTGCCTTCGTCGAACTCTGGACCAGGGATGTGCCGAAGTTCGACGGCAAGCATGTCCGATACTCCAATATCACTTTGGAGCCGAAGCCCGTGCAGAAGCCGCATCCGCCGATCTGGGTCGGAGGCGAGAGCGGTCCGGCTCTGCGACGAGCTGCTCGCATCGGCGATGCGTGGTATCCGATCGGTACCAACCCGCAGAATCCGCTCGATAGCCTGACGCGTTTCAAGACCCAGGTGGATCGCTTGCGCAAGATGACCACTGAGGTGGGGCGCGATCCCAAGGCAGTCGGTCTGAGCTTGCGCGTCACGGTGTTCGGCGAGACCGCGCCGGCGGAGGCCGGTGATGGCGAACACCGCCTATTCGCTGGTTCGCCGGCGCTCATGGCCGCCGACATCAGGGCGCTGCGCGACCTGGGTGTCGGCAGCATCGATTTCGGATTCGGCGGTTCGACAGCCGACGAAGTCCTTAGCGGTATGCAGAAATTCAGGGCCGAGGTCTTGCCGCTCGTCTAGACTTTAGCTGCCGAGCTGGCGGATCAACGTTGCCCAGCGGTCGAGTTCCGGCAGGATCGTATCGGCCTTGGCGGAATCGAGGCTAACGACCACGCGTAAGACGCCGTTGTCGCGGTCGCGCTTGAGCAGGTCGAGGTTTTCCCTGGCGCCCCAGATCGTGATCGGCACGGACGCGGGATCGCGGCCCGCTTCGGCCGCCATCTCCCGGAACTTCGGCAACAGGGCCTGCACGTCCGCGTACTGGGTGCGAGTGCGGTGAGGCATCCAGCCGTTGCCGTAGTGCAAGGCCCGCCGCGCGCCGTACGGGAAGGCGCCGCCGACCATGATCGGCGGATGCGGTTTCTGGACCGGCTTCGGCCAGGTCATCATCGGATCGAAGTTGACGAACTCGCCATGATACTCGGCCTTTGACTGGGTCCATATCACCTTCATGGCCTCGACACGCTCGCGCGCCAGCTTGTGGCGGCTCGCGAAAGCGGTGCCGTGGTTGGCCATTTCGTCCTCATTCCAGCCGTTGCCGACGCCGAACAGGAAACGGCCGCCCGAGACCTGGTCGATCGAGGCGACTTGCTTCGCTGTCTGGATCGGGTCACGCTGAGCGATCAGGCAAATGCCGGTTCCGAGCAGCAGGGTTTTGGTCACCGCCGCGGCCGCAGCCAGCACCACGAACGGGTCCATCACATCGTAGTACTTCTTCGGCAGATCGCCGCCGCTAGGGAAGGGCGACTTGCGCGTCAACGGAATGTGAGAGTGTTCGGGGACCCAGAGCGAGTCAAAGCCGCGGTCCTCCAGTGCTCGCGCAAGTTCGATCGGCGGCATCGAGTAATCGGTGAAAAACATGGCCCCGCCAATGCGCATCGTCTCTCTCCCTCGTGGCGTCGCTCGCGGAACAGGTGGCCCGCGATGGATTTCGTTTCGCTATCTGTTGGTCGTGGTGATTTTCGGACGTCTCGGCCACCGCGCGTCTGCGGGGGGTAGCACTTGCTCGATCAATAGACGGGTCTGGGTCAGAATGGCGTCGTTGGACGTCGGCGGTTAGTGCTCGGGAGCTCGCTCCAAGCACGGCTCGACGTGAGCCCCTCAAAGCCTGGAGATATGAAACAAGTTTGGTAGCATGTCTCGGCTTGTAAGACTTGACCATGGTTGTCCGCTGTTTCCGCTCCAATCCACCAATTGGCTGGAGGTAATTCTGTGGGACCGTCAGTGCGAAAATCATCCAACCATATGAAGATACGAAGAATTTTTGCGCCGATTCGCGGACTCCCTCTTCCAGTACACCGATGTTTGCAGTTGTTCGCCACCGTCTCCCAACCCCCACTGTGACGCCGGCGTGTTGGCGGCGGAAGGGGCGGATGTGGTCGTGGTGTCCCGGCTCATCTCGCGGGAGCAGGTCGCGCGAAAATTGACGTCGCTAGCGCGTCAGCCCAGGAAGTGCTGAAGCGATGGTGTACCTCGCCCCGATCCGCGCAGTGGTCGAGGAGCTAGCTGGCGACGTCCTCGCTCGCGTCCCGCGACCAGCCTTCGAAGGCGCTGAACGCGACGATGCGGACCGAACCGGGTTGGTAATCCTTGGTCGGTTGGGACTACAGCGCGCTCACATAGGCGACGAGGTCATCGAGCTCGGCATCGGTCAGCACACGGCCGGTGTTCATCTTCTTGGCGTAGAAGTCCCACATGTATTTGACCGCGTCGCGCAGCGAGGCGGTGCGCCCATCGTGGAAGTAGGGCGCGGTTGAAGCGACCGCGCGCAATGACGGCACCTTGAACCGCCCGCCGGTGCCGACGTCCTCGACGTTGGGCTTGTCAAGGCTCGGAACCACGTGGCAGGTGTTGCAACCTCCGTCGCTTGTGAAAAGAGCGAAGCCTCGTTTCACCGCGTCGGTGGCCGCCGCGATCGGCGCGTCGTCGTCGAGCTGCCAGTTCTTGGGGTAGGGCAGCGATCGAACATAGGCGGCAAGAGCGGACAGCGTCTCCTTGGACGGGGCGGCCCCTTTCATGCGGTTGACGATAATGCCGCGAATACTCTCCTCCAGCGTCGGCGCCGCGCCTTCCCACCCGTAGACCATACGTTGCCCCGCGCCCCACAGCGTTGGTGTACTCCGGCCATTGGGATCGCCGACGGCGACCACATCGAGGCCGTCATACGTCTTGTTGTTGGTATGGCCCGTCGACAAGTGGCAGGACGCGCAGGAAAAGTTGCCGCCACCCGATAGGCGGGCGTCGTTGTAGAGCTGCAGTCCCTTGGCGACGAGTGCGGGGTCGGGCGGCGTCGGCTGGGATTCGCCGGCAGCCATTGCCGGCATCAGGAGCAGGCCAAGTGAAATAGCGAGCGGACGAAACATAGCAAAAGACATCTCATTCTCCAGAAGCGGCGCGTGTTTTGCCAGCGGCGCCTGCGGTGTGTGTGGGTGAAGGCTTTACCGACCCTCAAACAGGTGCCCGGATCAGGATGGCGCGATCGGTATCGATTTCCGCCGTCTCGCACCACGCGCGGCCGAGGTCGCCCGACGAATTCGTCAAGGACGAGGCCGCGCAGATGGCAATCTGCCGTCAGAGCCGAAGCACAAGCTGGGTGGATTTGGTGCCTAGATACCGCTGCAGAAAGTCTTGTAAGGAGCGGAGCACTTCGCGGGGTTCAGCGCAGCGCTCGGCCAGCTCGCCGGCGACATCCTCGCTGACGTCCCGCGACCAGCCTTCTGCAGTGTTGAAGGCGATGATGCGCGTCGGATTGTGATACTGCCCATCGAGCAGGTTGGCGACCAGCGTCAAGCGGTCGGTGTCAGCCTCACCCGCCTCGCGCCAGGCTTGGCCGAGAAGGGACCCGAAGTCATCCAGCACGAGATAGACGTCCCGTTCCGCATCCTCCGGGACAATCGATGGTGAGCGACGCATTGACGCAACCTCCACGCAAGATTGTTTGCTCTATCAAAGCACACGTTTGCGGTTCCCTCCAGAACCGAAGGACAGCTCCACCGTCCCGGATGCAGCCGTTGCGTGCGCTGTTCGCGTTGAGATAGTTTCCGTCCGAAGTTCGTGTAATAGCTTCATCGCGGCGAGGACCAACCTTTGGCCTCATGCTCGACAGGTCTGCCACTGGATATGTTTCGTGAACACAAACGGCCTCTGGACGGCTCATTTCTCGACTGGCCCCAGCGAGGGGACCGGTGTCTTGGAATGGGATGATGACAGGGGGCGATGCCACCTACTACAGAAGTTCGAGACTTCCAATCTGCGCCTTCACCAAACTGCCGGCCCGTTTTGCGCTATCCTTCGCGCCTCGCGTCGGTCCACAACGCATCCGTCTGATCAGGCGATGCCGCGTCCCGTGAGCGTGGTTCCGCGGAATGCTTGTTTGCAGGGATGCTGCTTCCACGCTGTCCAAGGTGTCGGAGTGCGGCCACGAGCAGGCTGATCGCGCCCCCGATGGCAATATCTTCGATTCGAACAATGCCCACCTCCCTTTGCAAAGGTGCAAGAAGACAGAAGAGCACCATGGCAAATGCGGTAAAGCCCGCTTGGCCAACAGTGAAGCCGACAGCGCTCGAGAGATACGCCGAAACAAAGACCGCACAGGGCAATGCAATCCAGTACCACAGCTGGTGCGCTCCAACGGTTGCCACGACAACCGCGCCAACGAGGAACCCGAACAAAGTCCCTGCCTGCTGATGCCAGAACGTGCAGACTGGCGGGATATTCCGCATGCTCAGGACAGGAGCTACGCCGAGAACGACCCAAAATGCGTGATGCAGCCCGAGGAGGCGGGCGATCAAGACGGCAAGTCCCATCGCTGCTCCGGCACAAAAGGCATTTCCCAGGAACGCTGAGGGCATGGCGTCGCTCTGGGCCGAGCCGACCTTCCCGGCCAAATCAACGGGCCGAACTGGAATCCACAGCAATCGTAAGGCCGGCTGCGCGATCATGCCGGCGAGCAGCCAACCACACAACTCCCGCGGCAAAGAATGAAGCGGTGTCGGTACTGCAACCGCCAGCATGAACGCCAAGAGCAGAGCGGGACGAATGACAACGATGTGTCCCTTGACGAGCGCCGGCCACTCCGCCAGGACTCCCGCGATGACCGCACCTGCAACTGCCAGCCAGAGATATTCCGACACGAGCGTGCCAGCGATCACCACGATCGCACCCAGCAGGGTGAGTGCGGCGCATTCCGCCGATCTGGCCCTACCAGCCGTGCTGTAATTGACCATCACGAGATGTGCGAACGTTCCGAACACGCCGAATCCGGCCATGTCAGGCTCTTTGACGACTAGGAGTGCCGGTGCAAAGAGCATCGGCACCACGATCGCGGCCCTCATGCCCCGAGCGAGGCCAGTGAGCCGTCGTTCCCGTTCACTGGTGGCCTGCATGGAGACACGCATTCTCGTGGCTGCCTTGAATCAAGCAAACAAGAAGGAATCACCGTCACGTGGACGCTCCCTCTTCGCGCAAGGTCGGGAAGAGCGAGCGATGTTATCCTTCACACGAGAGGCCGCCGCCGTCTCGCGCGATGCCGTCAAGCGGCGATGCTGGCTTTCTCCACGCCCTGGCCTACCGGCATGCCGGGATAGAACTGCGCAAGCCAGCGGACGACCTCGCGACGCGCAACCGCCGAATTTCCAAGCTGGCAATGTTGCTCTGCTCCCTCGCGCGCTGTGAATATTCGCGTCGTCACCGACCGGGCACAGACGAGCTCGCGCATCGTCCGGTGGACCCAGCCCACATCGAATAGGTGATCCTGCTCACCTTCGGTCAGCAGGATATCCTGCTTGACGTGGTGCAAGATGCCGTCCAACGAGGACTTCTCGATCGAGGTGAGGAAGTCGAACGGCGTCTTCGTACCGGTGATGTGCATTCCCTGCACGATGCACCACTCGAATACCGAGCTGGGGATACGCTCGCGCGCGACCAGCGCCTCGGTTCCCTTGCGATCGCCTGCCTTGAACAGCGAGACCAGTTCCTGCGCCTTGCCGGGCCGCATTTGCTTCAGCGTCATGTCGAGCCCCGAATAGGTTGTGGGCATCGAGATGATGTGCTTGATCCGCGGCTCGAACGCGGCCGCTCGGATCGACATGTAGCCGCCGCAAGAGGCGCCCAGCCAATCGACGGCATCGAGCTTGAAGTAGTCGATGGCTGCTTTGGCGGGTTTCTCCCACGCGTGGTCCAAATAGATTCCCTGCCGAAGGGCGCCGCCCTGTCCGGGACCATCGAACGCGATGACCGTGATACCAAGCTCGGTCATCGGAACGAGGAAGTTGTAGAACTCTTCGACGAACGAATCGTATCCGCCGGTGAAGATCAACGTATTGCGCTCCCGGCCTTTCGCCTGAAGTCTGAAGCCCGGAAGATGGCCGTCGGCGTATGGAATCGCGACGCGCTCGTAGCCGGCGACGCCCTTGATCCCAAGCGCCCAATTGCGCGCGAAGTCGTCATAGAGACCGTTGCGCACGTCGCCGGCGGGCAGATAGAACTCCGCTCCATGATAGTAAGAGGCTGCGTCCAGCCAGCGCTTCTCGGCTTCCGCCTGCTTGGCCAGCCGGAGCCAGGCCAGGTACCAGCTTTCGTAGTCCTTGATTTCGGGCGCGATGCTGCTGACCTCTTTGAGGCGGGCGGGCGAAGTGCCGTCCAGTAGCGGCCGGTTCAGCGTGTAGTTCATGCCCGGATCGGGCAGGAGATGCATGAAGGGCATGTGACTTCTCCGTTGATCGAGTTGGTTTGACTGCATTGCTCTGTCGTCCGCTCGCCGCAGTTGCGTGAACGAACGGGCGCAATATTGACTTGAAGATGAGCCGATGCCATATCAATTGCGGCACCAATCCGTTGCGCGAAAAGCAACACCTCTCGTACGCTAGGCATACCGCGGGACGAAGAAGGATAGCCCGGTTGCGGCGGCAAAGAGATCTCCGGCCCGCTGGCTTCAGTCCTGAATGTTCGTCAGCACCTGAACGTTCTCAGTGAGGGAGCCGCCGCATGGATTTCACTGCGCTGCGTTACTTCAGCGAGACGGCCAATTCACGCTCGATCAGGGCGGCCTCGGAACGGCTGCACGTGTCGCCGTCCGCGATCAGCCGCCAAATAGCGAAGCTGGAGCACGAACTTCGAGCGCCGATCTTTGATCGCGACGCCCAGGGGATGCGGCTCACGGCCGCCGGAGAGCTTCTTCAATCGAGAGTCGAGGGCATGATGCGCGAATTCGCGCGCACGAAATCCCACATCGCGGCCCTGCAGAATCTCCAGGCTGGGACAGTCGACATTTACACGTTCCAGGCCGCGATCGAAGGCTTCGTGACCCCGGTTCTCAGCGACTATCACAAGCGATACCCGAACGTTCTGTTCAATATCATCGCAAGCAGCACTGACGAGACCATCAAGGCGCTGACCGACGGAGTCGCCGAGATCGGTCTCGTCCTCAATCCGCCGGTTCGCGACACGATCCTCAGCACGGAAATCTTTCGAGACACGATTGTTGCGGCCGTGGCCCCAAAACATCCGCTGGCAGGCCGGAAGGACGTATCGCTGAAGGAGATTGCGCCATTCCCCTTGATCCTCGCTGTCCCGGCGTTTGGCCTGCGACAGCAGGTCGACAAGGCATTCGACCGTCATGGGATCAATCCGAAGGTGTTCTGCGTCACCAATTCGATGAGCCTGCTGAAGGGAATTGCCGGCCTTGATCATCAATGCACCTTGCTTCCGCGCTCCTCAGTAGCGAAGGAAGTGGCCGATGGGCTTCTCTCGACCATCGCGGTCGGGGAATTCGCTGACGACCCGATGTTGTGCTGTGCCTGCGTTCGCAAGGGCGGTTCGCTGTCGCCTGCAGCCAGGGTATTCCTGGACGGAATCATCGGCTATTGCCGGCGCTATCGCTGAGCACGCGGCGCGCTGACAACAGAAGGTGACCCTGAACTGGAGGCAGGCGGCGCTAGGGAGGGCGAGCGGCGTCGGACGCGCGGCAGGTCGAACGTCCATCGTCTGTCGCCCGCGCGTGGCGGCGTAACCGAAGCTGCTCCTGGCGCCGGTTGCGGCGGGTTATAGGGGAGAGCAGGCGAACATGGAGAGCTCCGACAGGCTCCCGCGTATAGCTGCGATAGCCATCCTCACAGTCATCGCGGCGGCTTATGTCGTGAACGCGATGGATCGCATCGTGTTTCCGACGCTTTTGCCGAGCCTGGCGAGGGAATACGGATTCACGCTTCTCGCCGGCGGCCTCCAGGCGACCATTTTCACCTTCGGCTTCGGCATAGCGGGAATCCCCGGAGGCATCCTGCTTGATCGGATGTCCCGGAAAGCCTTGGCCATCGTCGGCATCTGCGTCTATTCGGTCTGCACTATCCTGACTGGCCTGTCGGTCGGCTTCTACGACATGGCGGCCTATCGCGTCTTGTCGGGGATCGGCGAGGCGTTCCAGAACACCGCGATCTTCACGATGGCAGGCGCTTATTTCGCGCAGAATCGGACGCTTGCCTTCGGCTTGCTCAATACCGCCTACGGTATGGGTTCCTTCATCGCTCCGCGCTGGGGCGCGCATCTGCTCGCGCAGACCGGCAGCTGGCGACTTCCGCTCTACGTCTACGGTGGGATCGGGCTGGTCGCGGCCTTGGCGATGCTTACGCTGGTGCCGAAGCGTTTTTCGGAGTGGCATGCAGGCGAGATCGGAACCGTCGTCGAAGACGAGCGCCACATCCCGGAACGTCTCGTCAACCGGAACACGATGCTCGTCGCGCTCGTCGCCGTCAGTGGCGGCATCGCGGGATTTGGTTATCTTGGTCTCTATCCGACGTTTCTGCGCACGGAGCTAGGATTCTCGGTTGAGCAGGCTGGTGCCGCGGCGAGCATGTTCGGAGCAGGCGCGCTGATGGGGCTGCTTTGCGGCTATCTTGCCGACCGAATCAACCAGAAATGGCTGTCGATCGTGAGCCTCGCCGCGCTTGGCCTGGTTGGATTCGCTCTGTTCAACCTCGTCACCACCCCGTTCTGGCAGAGCGCATTTTCCTTTCTCGAAGGGACGGTGCAGAGCGGCTTCTTCTACGTCAACAACTACTCGCTGATTCAGCGTTCGGTCCGCTCGAAGCTCACAGGTCGCGCCTCGGGGCTGTTCGTGACCTGCATCTACCTGCCGGCCGCGTTCTCCGGATATATCTTCGCTGCCCTGGTTGGCTGGATCGGTTGGCACGGCGCTGCGCTGCTGCAGATGGGCCTGCTGCTTCTCGTTCCGATCATCGCCATGGTGTTTTTCGATCTTGGCAAGACGAGTTGCAAGGCGAAATCGGGGCACCGTCCCAGTGCCACAAGGTCCGTTCCGTCTTCGGTATGAACCGTAATCCATTTGTTTGGAACGGACCCACGAAAATCGGGCGCACCCGACACGATTCGAACGTGTGACCTTTGCCTTCGGAGGGCAACGGTTCTACGCCGCCAATTGCGGAATACGTCTTTCGACCAATCGCAAGAATCGCTGTTGCGAGGCCAGGATTCGAACTCGCTCGGTAAAATCCCAAGCGTAGTTGTCGGCATCAACACCCAGATCAGTCCGAAGACTTCGGTGGGGGCGAGCTTCAGCTCGGATCCTGCCGGACGTTCCGGCGCCGTGAGCGTGGAGAGGCAGATCACGCCGAACACCAGCGTCGGTGCTTCGGTCGACAGTGGCCCGCAAGGCAGCAGCGGTGCCGTCGGCGGCAAGATCAACTACTGAGCTTCACTTCTGACACGGAAGTGTCTCCCGGGGAGCGTATCCCCGGGAGTTTTTTTTGAGCATTACAAGCCCGACAATCAGCTCACGACATAGCCGCGGCGCTTGTTCCACTATCCCACCCTCGTGCCCGCACTCCCTGTTTTGGGGGCGGCATTCTGAACGTGGGAGATTTGCTCAATGGGTGAACGAAGGAAGAAGATTCAGAGAGGTTATTGATTTCATTCGCGTATTCATCGGATTTTGATTCCGCAGTTCGACGACGGAACGGGCCGATGGAGTTCTTTGATTTCACAAGCTTAATTGGACTTTTTGAGCGGTTTATTCTGAAGATCGACCCGTGTGCGCCTGGCAGACGTGTTCCCGCGGGATCAGACAATGAAGCAAGCTATCGATACATCACCTTCACGTCGCCAAGTGCTGCGACTGGCAGCCTTTGCTGCGGCGTCAGCCGTGCCTGCGAAGGCCGCGAACGCGGAGGAATTGAGCAGAGAGACAAACGGCTCCCACGTTCCGGCTGATGGCGTCTCGACCTTCGAAAGCGTTTGGCGGACGGTGCGTGACCACTTTTACGATCCGCGTCACAACGGATTGGACTGGCCGGCTGTTCGGGAGAGATACCTCTCTGATGTTGAGCGAGCAACCTCCGAGGATTCTGTTGCGCGCGTCATCAATGCCATGCTTTCCGAGCTGCACGCCTCGCACACGCATTTCTATACGCCGGATGAACCTGAATATTATCAGCTTGCAGACATCTTTGTCGGCGCATTGCGACGCCGGGGACTTGAGCGCGCGTTTCCAGACGGCCACATTTCGTACCCTGGCATCGGTATCATCTCAGCTTCGGAGAAGGATGCTCGTCACACGATCACGGCCATCATCGATGGAACACCGGCGCAGCAAGCGGGCCTCCGTCCGGGTGACGAAATTATAGCAGCGGATGGCACGGCATTTGAGCCGATCGGGTCATTCCGCGGGAAGGTGGGCAAGACGGTTGTCTTGGAGATCCATCGGGACGGCTCGGACCGGCAAATCTCGGTCGTACCGGTCGACATCGAGCCCAACAAAATGTTCCTTCGGGGGCTGGAGTCGAGTGCTCGCATCATCGAGTCCGACACGCGGCGCGTCGGCTATGTGCATGTCTGGTGCTATGCCGGCTCCATCTACCAGCGCGCTCTTGAATATCTGCTATCTCAAGGCACGTTAAAGGACGCGGACGCGCTGATCTGGGATCTGCGGGATGGCTGGGGCGGCGCGCAACCCGAATATCTCGATCTGTTCAATGCGCGTGCGCCAACAATGCAGGTCACTGACCGAAGCGGTAAGAGCGAACTAGTGAACGTGAAGTGGCGCAAGCCCGTTGCGATGCTCATTAACGGCGGCACGCGCAGCGGCAAGGAGGTCCTTGCCTATGGCTTCAAGAAGTATCAATTGGGCGAGCTCATCGGGACTCGGACAGAGGGGGCGGTTCTGGCCGCCACTGCATTCCTCATCGGAAGCGGCTTGCTGCTGCTCGCAGTCGAAGACGTCCGGGTCGATGGCGAACGGCTGGAAGGCGTGGGCGTGACGCCGACGATCGAGGTTGAGGCGAGCGCGGCCTCTGCCGAGTCCGACGACCCCCAACTGAGCCGTGCAGTCGAGGTTCTCTCAGGGACGTGATCTGGGTGACGCTGCCGCGTGTCCCCGCAACTAACTGAAAAATCGTTGATTGAATTAACTCAGCATCCGAGGGCCAACCCCAGAATAACCCCGACTACGCCAGAAACGAACGAGAACAATCATCTGAGTAGCCAAAACCATAAGTCTTTCAACAATATATGGCGCGATAATCGGGTTCGGGACGCAGATGTCGCATGTCCGGCAAACGGGGCTGCCATCTACCGCGCTCGCTGACGCAGACGCGATATTAGTTGCTGTCCTTCAAGCGCACTAAGGGCGTGGGCCACGGCGGTTCAACTTGCCCGTCACTGTGGCGACTTTGGATCTGACCGGAAGCCGGTCCGATGGCATTCATCCAGGATCTTGGTGGTCCAAGCTTACTCGGGCGTCGATGGGGCGCCCAACAAAGCGTCCAACACAAAAATCGGCCGACATTCTAAGGCTTTGATATACCCGGTAGAATTCGAACCGAAAATTTTGAATCGGAGCGCTTCACCCGCTCCAATATTTTCAGGGACTTATTGAATTCGTTAGTTTCCATTCGTGCGACCCCGGCTGAGCTATTCCGACAAACGTTCACTTTTGGGCCGCCTGCTTGCGCCGTTTGATGCGCTTATCTGCGCATCCTGTTTCGCCTCGTCGTCATGTCGATGACCATTGGCCTTTCTTCATCAACTGGGTTTCGGTGAGGCCTGACGTGCTCGCTTCGCTGGTCCCGCCATGCCGACTGAACGACGCGAACGTCAGCTCAAGCCGCTAGCCAGCTGCCAGGATGATCTTCTTCGAAATGCGTTCGACCTGCGTCAGCATCTCGCCCTTGCCACCCCACGGCAAACCACTGCCATCACGGCGAAGCATCAGGCCGCCCGTTGGCCGTAGCGCCCTCATGGAATCCAACTCAGCCATCAGCACCGGATAGAGCGGCTTGCCCTTCTTGTCGAACAGCGGCTCCGATGACCCCGTGGTAGACGTGGTTTGGACGGCTGTCCGGACGATAGTGCTCGGCCGTGAACCGGATCAAGATATGGGCCTTGCGCTGGAGCCATTCCCAACCGATCAGAACACCCGTTGCCAACGGCGGATGGCGCAACTCGATGGCTTTGGCTCGGAACGCCGTTAACTCGGCAAAGTTCGCATGGGGCGTTTCGCGCGATGTCGATTGCAGGCCCATTTTCTCGAACGGGTTTTTCGGCGGCGCCCCGCGAAACGCGGCACCGAGGGCATCGACCGCGTGGCGGCGTTGCAATCGCGGGCGTTCAAAACCAAGTAGGACTCGGTGGCCCAACCGGAGCCGAGCGTCGACTGCGCCGAGGTAATCGGTTCCGAGATCTTGCGATGTCCTCGCAAAGCGCTGCGCCGCGTTCCGAGCGGTCGACCGGTTTGTTCCGAGCGGGTCGTCGGTCCGGAAAACGCACTGGGTCCAAGCCGAGCCGGCTTTTTACGGTGGCCATGGGGCCCAGCCGAGCAGCTCTCGTCCCCGGTATCTCCGCGTGATCGTCGGAGTCCGTCGCTCGCGCCATCAGGCGGCGGTTCTGCCGCAAACCTGAACGGTCGCCAGCCAAGGCGTGAGCCTTCAGAATTTGGGCGCTTGGTCAGCAGCGCAGCCGGCTGAGCCCCGGCGCCTCGCCTTGCTCAAAACATGACCTTTTTGTCGGGGCGGCTTCTGTTTAGATTTGCTGGCGAGGCAGTGACCCGGCGCGAGGGAGGCTGACCATGGCACATATCAGGGACGTCACCGGCGAGGACCTTCAGATCTTCGGCGAGATCGTCGCGCGGTTAGAGCGTCTTGATCCGGAGACTGACCTGCGCCCCGCCGTGCTCGCCGACCTGATGAAGCTGCTGCGGGCTGATTTCGGCGCCTCCTATCTGTGGCGTGCAGATCTGGGGAGCTTCCAGCATGGCTTCGGCTTCAACATGAATCCGCTGAACCTGAAGTCCTATGACGAGTGGTACCAATTCCGCGATCCAATGACGGCAAAGCTGCGCCAGCGCCGGCGCGCGTCGTTCGTTGAAGAAGTGTTGTCCCGTCGCGACATGCTGCGCACCGAGTTCTACAACGACTTCCTCGCCCGCGACGGCCTCGATCACGGGATCAACATGTACGTGTTCGACGGCGATCGCGATCTCGGCGATTTCCGGATTTGGCGGGCTGCCGGCCGCCCGGACTTCGAGCGCCGCGAAATCGACCTGTTGAATGCGCTCGAGCCGTTCCTCCACCGTGCCATGAAGCGCGGTATCCACCGCTTCGAGGCGTTGACCAAGCGCGAGAGCGACGTCGCCGTGCTGGTCGCGCGCGGCTGCACCGATCGCGATATCGCGCGGCTGCTCAACATCGGCTTCGCCACCGTGCGTACGCACCTCAACAACGCTTTGCGCAAGCGCTGCTGCGCCAACCGCGCCGAACTCGCAGCCTACGTCACCCGAGAGAAGCTGAATGGGTGACTGCGTTCAGCGGTCCGTCGCTGCGGCGCCCACGCTGCGATGCGGCATAAAACCGTTGCGCGCCTCAACATTTGTGTTGATACCGACCCAGCCGGAGCTTGGGTACGACTCCCGCCTCAGAAACGGAATTTCTGAGGTCCCGCATGACAAAACTTCACGAACTGGGCGTGGTGGAGGCGGCTGCTGCCATCCGCAAGGGCGAACTGACCGCCGAACAGCTCGCCCTGACGCTGCTTGAGCGCGCGGAGGCGCAGAAACAGCTCAACGCCTTCGTAACCCTCGACGTCGATACAGTGCTGGAGGCGGCCCTTGCTGCGGATGCGCGCCAGAAGGAGGGCAAGCCGCTGGGCGCGTTGCACGGCGTTCCGATTTCGCTCAAGGACAACATCAACACAGCAGCCCACCCGACCACCGCCGGTACGCCCGGTCTGCGCGGTCACCGGCCGAAGCAGAACGCGCCTGTGGCGCAGGCGCTGATCAATGCCGGCGCGATCGTGTTCGGCAAGGTGGGGATGCATGAACTGGCGTTCGGGATCACCTCCAACAACGCAGCTTTCGGCGCCATCCACAACCCGTTCAACCCCGGGCATGTGCCCGGCGGGTCAAGCGGCGGCTCTGGTGCCGCGGTTGCTGCCCGCATCGTGCCGGCGAGCCTCGGGACCGACACCGGCGGCTCGGTGCGCGTGCCGGCTGCATTCTGCGGCGTGCAAGGCTTTCGGCCTACCGTGCGGCGCTGGTCGCAGGCCGGCATCGTGCCGATCTCGTCGACCCGCGACACTGCGGGACCGTTGGCTCGCAAGGCGGCTGATCTCGCGGCCATCGATGCGGTCGTGACAGGAGAGGGCGGGCCGCCGGTGGCGAAACCGCTCAAGGGGATGCGGATCGGCGTGCCCCGCGCCTACTTCTGGGAGGATCTGGAACAGGAAACGGCGCGCATCTGCTCGGCCGCGCTCGATACGCTGAGGCACGCCGGCGCGGTGCTGGTCGAGGCCGATCTGTGCGGTCTCGGGCCGCTCAATGAAGCAGTCTCCTTTACCGTGGCGTTGTTCGAGTGCAAACGCGATCTCGACCGCTATCTCGAAGGCGAGGAGCTATCACAACGCTTCGCCGACATCGTTGCCGAGGTCGCCAGCCCCGATGTCAAGCCGGCGCTTGCCTCGCTGCTCGAACCCGCAACCGCGATCCCCGAACCGGTCTTTCGCGAGGCGATCCAGACCCACCGGCCGAAGCTCATCGAGCTCTACCGCAGCTACTTCGCCGCCCACAATGTCGATGCCATCGTGTTCCCGACGACCCCGCTGCCGGCGCCGCGGATCGGCGAGGACGAGACCGTGATGCTCAACGGCCGCGCAGTGCCGACCTTCCTGACCGTGATACGCAACACCGACCCGGGCAGCAATGCCGGCATTCCCGGCCTCAGCGTGCCGGTCGGCCTGACCTCGGGCGGACTTCCGGTTGGGCTCGAATTCGACGCGGCCGCCGGCCGCGACCGCGACCTGCTCGCGGTCGCGCTGTCGCTGGAAAAGGTGTTTCCGGCGCCGTGAGCTGAATGCGTTCATTCGTCCAGTCATCGCCAACACGGGAGAGACAGATGTTCTCATCGATCACGACAAGCCGCCGCAGTCTGCTTCGCGCCGCCGGAGTGGGGGCGCTGGCAATCGGCACCCCCATCCTTCGTTCGGCACACGCCGCCGGCCCCATGAAGATCGGCGTGCTGATCGCGGACTCCGGTCCCGCCGCGCTGTTCGGCCCGGCCCAGCGTGCCGCCGCGGAGCTCGGCGCCGCCGCCATCAATGCCAAAGGCGGCATTCTCGATCGTCAGGTGGAGATCGTGTTTGCGGACGCCGGCGCGCCGCCGGCGGAGGTCTCCAAGAGCGCGGTGAAGCTGATGCTCAGCGACAAGGTCGAGATGATCTTCGGCTCCCACGACAGCGCGGTGCGCCAGGGCGTCGAAAATGTGGTCAAGGGCAAGATCCCTTACGTCTACACGCCGGTGTTCGAAGGCGACGACTGCACGGACAACGTCTACTTCCTCGGCGAGGTGCCCGAGCAGGAGCTGCAGAAGACGTTGCCGAAGCTGCTCGAATTCGCCAAGGGCAACACCTTCTACCTGGTCGGCGACGACTACGTCTGGGCGCGCACCACCAATGAGAAGGCGAAGAAATACATCGCCCAGATCGGCGGCTCGGTGGTGGCTGAGGATTACTATCCGTTCGGTGCGCCCAACAAGTTCGAGAGCACCGTCACCAAGATCAAGAGCGCGAAGCCGGCGATCGTGCTGCAGACGCTGGTCGGCGGCGATAACGTCAACTTCAACCGCACCTTCGCCGACTTCAATCTGTCGGATGACATCGTCCGCCTGTCGTGCCTGCTCGAGGAGAATACGCTGATGGGCATCGGCAAGGATGCCAGCAAGAACCTCTATTCGGCATTGGGCTATTTCGCCGACATCGACCTGCCGCAGAACAAGGCCTTCATCGGCGAACTCACCAATAAGTACGGCGACAAGGCGCCGCAGCAGTGCACGATTTCCAAGGGTCTCTACGACGCCTTCGTGTTTGCTGCCGCCGTCTCGGCAAGGTCGAAATCACTTGCGGCAAAGGAGTTCGCCATGGCGGCGGAGGGGTTGTCGTTCGACACTCCGAGCGGGCCGATGACCATGAAGCGTCGTCACACCGAGAAGAACATCTTCCTGTCGCGCTGCGACGGGACAAAGTTCACGATCGTCGATACCTTCACTGCGGTGCCGACGCAGCAGTCCTGCACCTGACGATACGAGGACACGGCCGGGATGGAATCGCTTCTCGTCACGCAGGCGATCAACGTCGTATACGAAGTGCTGATCCTAGCCGTGCTCGTCCTCGGGCTCGCGGTCGTCATGGGCCTGTTGAACGTGCTCAACATCGCCCATGGCGAGTTTGTTATGCTAGGAGCCTATACCGCCTATACGGTGCAGAAGGCGGGCTTTCCCTATCTCGCCGCCGTGCCGGCTGCCGCGGTGGTCTGCGGCGTGATCGGCCTCCTGGTCGAGCGTTTCCTGATCCGACCGCTACGCTATGATCCGTTCGAGACGCTGCTCGCGACCTGGGGGCTCGGGCTCTTGCTCCGCAAGCTCGTCGAGCTCGTCTTCGGGCGCGGCTTCCGCAGCGTCGACATCCCGATCGGCGGCTCGGTGAGCATTTTCGGCGAGGCGTACCCAACCTATCGCCTGGTGCTGATGGCGATCGCTGTGGTGGTGGTCGTTGCGCTGTTTGTCTGGTACGCGCGCGCCGCGACCGGCGCGCGCATCCGCGCTATGGTCGGCAATCCTGTGCTGGCAGAGGCGGTGGGCATTCGCACGCGTCAACTCGCGCGCAATACCTTCGTCGCCGGCACCGCCTGGGCCGGCATTGCGGGTGTGATGATCGCGCCGCTCACCCCGGTCGAGCCCTTCATGGGGCTGACGCTGATCGTCAACTCGTTCTTTGCGCTCGTGGTCGGCGGTATGGGGACTGTGACCGGATTGTTCGCCGGCTCAACCATCATCGGCGGCCTGCAAAGCGTGCTGAGCGCGTCGGTGAGCCCGACCACGGCCTATCTCGCCATGCTGATCCTCTCCATCCTCTTCCTCTGGCAGCGACCCCGTGGGCTCTTTCCTCGTCCGTAACGGCCTGATCCTGGCGCTGCTCGTGCTCGTGCCGACCTTCGTCGGCGAGTTCTGGGCCTACCAGCTCGGCCTCTATTTCCTTTACGCGCTGGCCGCGATGGGGGTCGGCCTGACCTGGGGGCAGGCGGGAATCCTGCCGCTTGGTCAGGGCATGTTCGTTGCGCTCTCAGCCTACACCGCCGCTTATGGGCTGTCAGGCATCGGCACCTCGCCGCTGGCCTTTGTCGTCATTCCCGCTGCGGCGCTCGGGGTTGCGCTGTTCGGCTTCCTGTTCTCGACGGTCGTGTTTCGCGGCCACTCCGACCGGGGACCGTCATTCTCGCTGATCACGCTCGCGCTGACGCTTGCTGCCTTCCAGATCGCGACCACCTGGTCGAGCGTCACCGGCGGCTTCAACGGGCTGCGCAACATTCCGGGATTGCCCGGCCTCGACGGTTTCCTCGATCTCTACTACCTGATCGCGGTGGTGCTCGGGCTCAGCATCGCGTTCGTCGACTATCTCCTGCGCGCGCCGCTCGGCGCGCTGTGGCGGGCGATCGCCGACAACGAACGCCGGCTCGCGTTCCTTGGCTACGACGTCGCCGCGCTGAAGGCTGTGGCGTTCGCGGTCGCCTGCTGGCTCGCCGGGCTCGCTGGCGCGCTGTACGCGCCGCAGCAGAACCTGGTGACGCCGGATCTCGCCGGTTTCGCTTTCTCCGGCGATCTCGTGATCTTCGCCGCGGTGGGCGGGCGCGCCACCGTGCTCGGGCCGGTGATCGGCGCGATCGTGGTCGGTGTGCTCTCCGCCGAGCTGCGTGATCGCTTCCCGTGGTGGGAGATCGTGATTGCGCTGTTCTTCATCGTCGTTGTGCTGCGGTTGCCGGGTGGGTTGATGACGCTGTTTGCGCCGCTCGAGCGGCTGCGACTTGCGCGCGGTCAGACGCCGCGGGCATCGCGCGCGCCGGACAAGCCGCGGGCCGCCGCGCCGCTATCGGTCGGATTCGAGGATGTGCGGGTGCGCATGGGCGACGTCACCATCCTCGACGGGCTGTCGGTGAAGACCGGCGACGAGGCCGTGCTGTGCCTGATCGGCCCGAACGGCGCCGGCAAGACCTCGGCGTTGAACGTCATGACCGGTGCACTCCCGAAGCGTGGCGGCCGTATCCTCATCGACGGCGTCGATGTGCTGCGGCCGGAGCCGGCTGCGGTTGCGCGCAGCGGGGTGGGGCGAAAATTTCAGACGCCCTCGGTGTTTCCGAAGCTCACGATCGACGAGAACCTCGCGATCGCGCTGTGGAGCGGGCGCTGGCGCGGGTTCGATCTGTTGCGGCCAAGCCTGTTCGGCTGGACCACGCCGTTGCTCGACGAGATGCGTCGTCGTTTCGGCTTTCTCGGCTCGGGCGGCAAGGCGGCATCCGATCTCTCCCACGGCGAACGTCAGATCCTCGAATTGACGATGGCGTTGATCACCGAGCCGCGGCTGCTGTTGCTCGACGAGCCGTGCGCCGGCCTGTCGCACGAGGAGACCGCGCAAGTGATCGATGCGATCCAGTGGGCGCGGCAGTCCCTCAACCTGCGGATCATCATCATCGAGCACGACATGGAGCTGGTGCGGCGGCTCGCCGATCGCGTCGTGGTGCTGCACCAGGGCCGCTTCCTTGCCGACGGCAGCGTGGAAGAGGTGCAGGGCAATCCCGACGTGCGTGCGGTCTATGTCGGAGGTTCGCGATGAGCGAGCCAGCGCTGTTCGAGATAGACCATGTCTCCGGCGGCTACGGCTCGGGGCTCGTCGTGCGCGATGTCTCGCTCACGGTCGGTCGCGGCGAGGCGGTGTGCCTGCTCGGGCGCAACGGCGTCGGCAAGTCGACGTTGGTCAGGCTCGCCTGCGGTTTCCTCGCGGCCGCCGCCGGCACGGTGCGAATGGCAGGCGCGGACATCACCGGGCAGCCTCCGTCCGACAACCTCGGCGTAGGCTTGACCTACTGCCCGCAGGAACGCGTGGTGTTCGACGATCTCACCGTCGCGGAGAACCTGACTCTGATGCGCGCCGACCGGCGGCTCGACGGCTTCGATCGCTATTTCCAGGTGTTTCCGCGGTTGACGGAACGTCGGCGCCAACATGCGGGGACGCTGTCGGGCGGCGAGAAAAAGCTTTTGTCCTTCGTCCGCGGCCTTGCCGAAGGTTCCGCAATGGTCGTGATCGACGAGCCGTCCGAAGGCGTGCAGTTCGAGAACGTGGTGCGGATGGCGGACCTGATCGCCGCGCGCAAGGCCGGGGGCACGGCCTTCCTTGTGGTGGAGCAGAACCTCACGCTGGTCGAGCGGATCGCCGACCGCATCGTGATCATGGACCATGGCGAGATCGTCTACACAGGGGCGGCCGGCGACGTCGCGCGAGATGAGATCCTGTCACATCTCACGGTGTGAAGGGATAGCGGCAACCGGCCTGATTCTGCTGCTATTTGCCTGGTTGAGAGTATGGAATGCCCGTGCCGGGCACGGCGGCGGCAGAGAGGCGCGCGAGGCAGGCGCGCCAATCGAAGACATAGCGGACCAGGGAGGAGGGGGCGGTAAATCAGCCGCCTCAGAGCTTCGAAGGTTCGAGTCCTTCCCACACCACCATCATCAAGCAAAAGTCCGACATACAAAGCGAATTTGAGTTGCGGATCATTGACCACATTCGCGCCGTGCGACCGCTTGTGGCATGAAACCGTGTCACATCCGTGCGCCCCTTTTGTATTTGTTCAGCCAGGCATTCCACGTGCCTTGCCGCGGGTGGCAGCATCTCAATAGTCATTCCGACAAGTAGAGATTCTGAAGTCGTCTCGATCACCCGCAAGGCTGCAAATTGTCAGAATTGCCATCGTACGACTTGCGAAGTTCAGAGACTTCCAATCTGAATGCAGTGCTCGGCTCAGCGCCCAGAATCGGCGGCGTCGGGCTTCGCGATCGCCGCCGGCTTGCTCCAGGTGACGCCGTTGTTGGTCGTGCGCGACAGCAGCGTCGGATCGGAGGCTCGTTAGGGTCTGCGCCGCTGCCGCCGCCGTTGCCTGAAGTGGTGGTTCCTCGAATCAGGTTGGTGTCAGCAACCCGACCTACCGGCGAATCGCCGGTGACCACCGCAAAGCCGTCCGCCCGCTACGGCGCTATTTGAGGGCGCGCGGCCGGCCGGCTTTGCTCTACCGAGCTACACCATCACTCGGGACACAACCTCGCGTCACCGTCGTGACGAAGCGATCGACATTGGATTCATCATTATGGACGTGCGGTGAAATCCGCATGCGCCCGATGCGGGGCGTAACGTAAATCTGCTCGTGCGCGAGCTTTGCGATCACCTCGCCGAGCGCACTGTTCGGAAAGCGCAGGCACAGGATATGTGGTGCGCGGAAGCGATCGTCCGGGCGCTGCGCGCTCGAGTTCGCCATGCCATAGGAAATTCGCCGCGTCGGGAGATAAACGGACTTGGCTGAGACCGCTTAGGAAGGTTCAAGCCCCTGCACGATCTTCCTCGTCCGCTCCACAGGCTACGATCCGCGTCGATCAGGGCACCGAGTTCGTCTCGCGTGTTCAATGTAACGGATGGAACTGCGCCAGCTTTCCTGCTGCGATTAGGCCAGACTTCGACGCCTGGCAGTTAGAGCAAATCCAGTAAGCAGCACTTCTGCGCAGCAGGCCTCAATCTTTGGTCCGGGCCAGATTCAGGTGATAGCGCGTATGACGAAGCTCGCCCGTCTTCGTGAGCGCGCCCACCGTGAGAAGGTCTTGCAGGTCTCTTGTCGCGGTAGCGCGCGAGGTTTTGGTGATGCCGATGTAATTTTCCGCGCTGAGGCCGCCCTTGAAGCCATCGATTCCTTCCCGGAACATACGGGCAATGACTTTCTCCTGGCGCTCGTTCAGTTTGCCGCGCAGCTGCTCGTAAAGCTTGGCCTTTGCTATATAGAAATCCACCCGCTTGATGGTGTTGCCCTGCGCCTGATTGATCGTATCCGCGAAATAGACGAGCCAGTCGGTAATCTCGATGTCTTTGTTGTTGCGTTCAAGGGCGCTGTAATAAGCCTTCCGGGCCCGCTCGATGGTGTAGGAGAGCGCTATTAAACTCGGATGGCCTAGATTCTGCGCAAGCGATTTTTCCGCGAGCGCGCGTGCTATGCGGCCGTTGCCGTCTTCGAACGGGTGAATGCTCACGAAGTAGAGATGCGCGACGCCGGCGCGCGTTAGCGCAGGCAGGGCGCGGTTGCGGTTTGGGCTGGTCTCGTTGAACCAGGTGATGAAGGCATCCATTTCCGCCTTCATCTTCGAAGAAGGTGGGGCCTCGAAGTGCACTTCGGGGTCATGAAGGCTGCTGGACACCACCTGCATCGGGTCTGCGTGTGTTCGGTACCCGCCGACGACTTCGATGCGCCGTTCGCCGCTCATCAGCATCTTGTGCCACCCGAACATGGTCTCGTGCGTGAGCGGCGCGGCGAATGTCTCGTAGAGATTGACCATCATTTCCGCGATGCCTCGTTCGGCGGGCGGTATCTTGCGCTGATCGCCCCCCAGGCCGAATTGCTGGCGCAGGGACGATTGCACGCTCTCGCGGTTCAGCACTTCCCCTTCAATTTCGGAGGTCTTCAGGGCCTCGTCGCTGATCAGCTCGATCCGGAGGCTGTTCTGGTCTTCGGGGCCGATATGCTTAATAGCGCCGATGAACTCCCCCGAACGCACCAGAAATTGCTGCTCCAAATCTGCTAAGGAATTGGATTTGTAGGCGAATTCAGGCCAGCCCGGCTGTTCCCAGTTCCAGGTCATGAGTTATAGGCGCTCCTACTATAACTCATAATATGCAAATTTATGAGCGATAGCAACTTCACCTATGGCTCGTAACCGTTAGCCCGGGCCTACGAAAAAGCCACGGGAAACATTCGAAAATATACAAAAAACGATTTTATATCAACTGGTTACAGGTGCGTTTCTGCTCTGGCGATCACATAAGAGAACTGAAGCGGACGCCTACGGGGCACTGCTGAAACGCGCCAGAAGCCAGCGTTGGCCGGGTTTTTCTGTTCGGTTAGATGCGCCGCCTGAAAGGCCGACGTTTCGCGCCAAGTTCTCTTGAGCCGTACGCGCCGATATTAGCAATATCCAAACCGGCGCTGACAGTATCGAGGCCCCTTCGATACGGTCATCCGGGCCGGTTGCTGCTGGGGGTCCGCGAACAACCCGATACGGAGGTGATGGCCGGGAAGGACCGGTTTATCAAGGCTTTGGCGGGAGGAGCGGACGTTCGCGGACCATTAAAGACAACCGCGAATGGAGGATACTGGCTCCCCGGGCTGGATTCGAACCAGCGACCATTCGATTAACAGTCGAATGCTCTACCGCTGAGCTACCGAGGAATGAGCGATACGTGTTCGCGAGGGGGCAGCGTATAACAAAGCCGTTTCGACTTGCATAGGACGAAATGGGCTCCGACCGCGTGCCGTCGGGCCAGGGCGGAAACATGCGATCCTGCAACGTCTTGCGGCCAATTCCGGCTTGTGCGAAGGCACCGGCTGTTTAGAAGGCTTCCGGGCGCGCGGTCCGCCTGGGGCGGCTATTGAACGCCAAATCGACGCATTTGGCGGCGAGTCTGCGTCATCCCTTAAACGGAGTGATTCGATGGCAGTCATCCCAATCGATCGCAGCCGACGTGCGCCTTCGATCGTTGCCGACGACGGACCCGAGCTGAGCTACGAGGCGTGCCTGGAGCGATTGGCACGCGTGGTCGCCGAGCCTGATTCCAGACATCTGGACGAGGTCGCAAGGTTGATCGGCAAGCTGACGGTTACCATCGAATAGGCAGGTCCGTTGCCGCAACCCGCAAAGCCTCGCGGGGCGTCGACCGAACCGCCAAGTCCGTTCGGATTGCGGCCATCGCCGTGTTGCGTTTTCTCAAAGCCTGTACCAAAAGAGGATCTTCAAACCCTCCTGTTCGCGGCGATGCCGCCTCGGTTCTTTCGGGTCCGTCAATGTCCGGTTTTGCGATTGCGCGCCAGAAAATGGTCGATGGCCAGGTGCGCACCAGTGACGTCACCGATCGTCGCATCATCGATGCCATGCTCGCCGTGCCGCGCGAAGACTTCGTGCCCGAGAGCAGGCGCGCGCTGGCCTATCTCGATCTGGACCTCGACGTCTGCGAAGCAGACGCTGCGGTCAAGCGTTACCTGGTGAAGCCGCAGCTCACTGCAAAGCTCCTGCAGGCAGCCGACATTGCCGCCGGCGACAGCGTCCTGGTCGTCGGATGCGCGACCGGCTATCTCGCGGCGCTGGCCGCTCACCTCGCCGGCAAGGTCACGGCCATCGAAAGCGATGCGACTCTGGTCGAGCGCGGACAGGCCGCGCTGGCCCAGGCGGGTATCCAGAACGTGACGTTGAAATCCGCGGAGCTGCCCCAGGGCGACCCGGCAAACGCTCCCTACGACGCCATCATCCTCAATGGCGCAACCGAAATTGCAACCGAAACCCTCTGCGGACAACTCAAGGATGGTGGCCGGCTGGTCGGTGTCTTCGCCGCAGCTCGCCCCCCGAGAGCCATGGTCGTGACACGATCCCATGGCGACTGCGGGAGCAGGGTACTTTTCGATGCCGTCGCCCCGACTTTACCCGGGTTCCAACGGGTTCCGACCTTCGTGTTTTAAGTCTCCGGGCCATAAGTCCGTCAAAATATCGTTCTGAATCAGAAGTGTGGCCCGGATGCTGCACATCCACAGTTTCGGCGGCGTTTGGCGACCGGGTGGTTCCTTAGGGCTCGCGCACCGAATATGTTGTGCGCTTGGGGTGGCGAATCCGAGTGGATGGCCTAAACGGCTCAGCGCTCGGATCGTATAAGAATGAATGGAATAGCAGGGATGTATGGGGTGAAGGTCGTCACCGGAGCAGCGGCTGCGGTCCTTCTGCTAACTTGCGCGGGGCCCGTGCCTGCGCTCGCAGATACGATCGAGGCTGCGCTGGTGCGCTCCTATCAGGGCAATCCGCAGCTCAACGCACAACGGGCGCAGGTGCGTGCGACGGACGAAAACGTGCCGCAGGCGCTGTCGGGTTATCGCCCGAAGGTCGCGCTGACCGCGAGCGCAGGGGTTCAATACAGCGACCAGCAGCTCAGCCAGGGTGTGCAGGCCGGAATACACGGCACGCAAACACCGAAGGCGGTGGGCCTCACCGTGAACCAGACGGTCTATGACGGTCAGATCACCGCCAACAAGACCCGCGCGGCCGAATCCCAGGTCTCCGGCGCCCGCGAGGCACTGCGCGTGCTCGAGGAAACCGTCCTGCTCAATGCCGCAACGATCTACATGGACTATTTGCGAGACGCGGCGACCGTGGAGGTTCAGCGCAGCAACGTGCACGTGCTGGAGGAGACGCTGAAGCAGACCCGCGACCGCTTCAACGTCGGCGAGGTGACGCGCACCGACGTCGCACAGGCCGAGGCCCAGCTGGCCGCCGGCAAAACCCAGGAACTGACGGCCGAGTCCCAACTAGTGACGACCAAAGCGAACTTCCGGCGCATCATCGGCAATGATCCGGAGAACCTTCAGCCGGGCTCGCCGGTGGACCGGTTCCTGCCGAAGAACCTGACGGCGGCAGTCGACCTCAGCCTGATCGAAAATCCGAACGTCACGTCAGCGATGTACGGCATCGATATCAGTCTCCTGACCGTCAAGATCAATGAGGGCGCGCTGCTCCCCACCGTCGCCGTCCAGGCTGCTGTCAACCAATCCTATGAGCAGCAGCTGACGATCTTCAAAACCTTCAATGCCTCTCTGACGGCGCAGTTGTCCGTCCCGATCTATCAGGGCGGCACCGAATATTCGCTGATCCGCCAGTCCAAGGAGACGCTGGCGCAGCAGCGTCTCGTGCTCGACCAGACCCGCGACCAGATCCGCGCTAACACCGTTCAGGCTTGGGGCCAGCTCGAGGCGAACAAGGCCCAAGTCGTATCGGCGCAATCGCAGGTGACGGCGGCCGAGGTCGCGCTCAATGGCGTCCGCGAGGAAGCCAAGGCCGGCCAGCGCACCACGCTCGACGTGCTCAACGCGCAGCAGGCGCTGGTCAATGCCCGCATCGCGCTGGTCACCGCGCAGCACGATCGGGTGGTGTCGTCCTACACCGTGTTGAGCTCGGTTGGACGACTGTCGCCGCAGGTGCTTGGTCTGGCGACCAACGTCTACGATCCCAGCGTCCACTACCAGCAGGTTCGTGACAGCTGGTTCGGCGTTCGCACGCCGGACGGGAAATAGCCGCTTCGCGCATCATTGCGCGGAGCGTCCGCAAGCATCCAGCCCTTGCTTGCATTCGCGCGCTGCCATGACATAGCTTTTTCTGCGCGACAGAGCGATTCGCACCAATCACCCGCCAGTTGCGTCGCATCCTGCCCGCTCGGGCAGGAGACGTGACGGCGATGGGCGCAATCGTGCGGAGCGTGAACTGGGGACAAGTCGGGCTCGCGCATTGAAAGTTCCGGCCGACACATCCGGAATCGGCGAATCTTGTCATGCTTGGTGTAGAACAGCGCGTGCAAGAACAATGCGTGCGAGGGCGTTGATGAGGTGGAGTCGGAGATGACGCAGCCCGCAAAGGTCCAAGAACCCTCGATGGAGGAGATTCTGGCCTCGATCCGGCGCATCATCGCCGACGACGAGGCCAAGCCTCCTGTTGCGGAAAAGCCTGCCGCGCCTGAACCCGCAAAGCCGGAAAAGCCTGTCATGGCGGCGCCTGCGAAGCCGGCTCCGCCGCGCGACGTCGCGCCAGCGAAAGCACCGGCTGCTGCAAGACCTGCACCCGCGCCAGCACCGCCTCCGCCGCCCGCGGCGCCGCCACCAGCAGCGGCAAGCAACAACCAGGACGACATCGATGCGCTGCTGGCGGGTCTCGACGTTGCAACCTCGGCGGAAGAGATCCGTCCAGCGCCGCCCGAGCTCGCCGAGCCGGAAGTCCTGGAATTGACCGACGACATGGCGGTGCCGACACCGCCGCCACCGCGGCCGTCCTTCCAAAAGGTCGAGCCGCAGGACGACATCGAATTCGCCGAATCCGCCGCCTCCCGCGCGGTTCATCGCCAACCCGTCTACGAACCGCCCGTCTTTGATCCGCCGATGCCGCCGCAGCCGCCCATCTTGTCGCAGTCGACGGTGTCCGCTGTCGAATCCGCCTTCAATACACTCGCCAACACCGTGCTCAGCAACAATGCACGGACCCTGGAAGACCTGGTCAAGGAAATGTTGCGGCCGATGCTGAAGGCCTGGCTCGACGACAACCTGCCCGGACTGGTCGAGCGAATCGTCAAGGCGGAAATCGAGCGGGTTTCGCGCGGGCGCTAACAGCCCTATATCTTTGTTTCCGGTCCCATTTGGGCCCTGATCCCGGTCCAGTGCGGCTTTTGGACGCCCTGTCAGGTTGACTTGGCGCGCTCCGGCGGCTTTGTACCCCGGGATCAACTTCCTCAAAAATCCGTACGCCATGATCGAGAAGACTTATCAGCCCGCCGACATCGAAGGCCGCATGTCCCTGATCTGGGAGGAGGCCGAGGCGTTCCGCGCCGGGCGCCCCGATCGGCGCGGCGCCAAGCCCTACACCATCGTGATTCCGCCGCCGAACGTGACGGGCTCGCTGCATATGGGGCACGCGCTCAACAACACGCTGCAGGACATCCTCTGCCGGTTCGAACGGATGCGCGGCCGCGACGTGCTGTGGCAGCCCGGCACGGATCACGCCGGGATCGCGACCCAGATGGTGGTGGAGCGGCAGCTGATGGAGCGCCAGCAGCCGGGCCGGCGCGAAATGGGTCGCGAAAAGTTCGTCGAACGCGTCTGGCAGTGGAAGGAAGAGAGCGGTGACACCATCGTCAACCAGCTGAAGCGGCTGGGCGCCTCCTGCGACTGGTCGCGCGAGCGTTTTACGATGGACGAGGGGCTGTCCCGCGCCGTCGTCAAGGTGTTCGTGGAACTCTATCGCCAGGGCCTGATCTACAAGGACAAGCGGCTGGTGAACTGGGATCCCAAGCTGCTCACCGCGATCGCCGACCTCGAGGTGCAGCAGATCGAGGTCAAGGGTAGCCTCTGGTACCTGCGCTATCCGATCGAGGGCAAAACCTTCAGCCCCGAGGACCCCAAAAGCTTCATCGTGGTTGCCACGACGCGGCCTGAAACCATGCTCGGTGACACCGGCGTTGCCGTCCATCCCGACGATCCGCGCTACGCCGACCTCGTCGGCAAGAACGTCATCCTGCCGCTGGTCGGGCGTCGGATTCCGATCGTCGCCGACACCTATTCCGATCCGGAAAAAGGCTCGGGCGCGGTCAAGGTGACGCCGGCGCACGATTTCAACGACTTCGAGATCGGCCGGCGGCACGACTTGCCGCGGGTCAACGTGTTTGACCCGGAAGGCTGTCTCGCCCTCGTCGACAACGAGGACTATTTGCGCGGGTTGCCCGAGGGCGCGTCCGATTTCGCGGCCGAGTTCCATGGCCTGGAACGCTTTGCTGCGCGAAAGCGTATCGTGACGCGGCTGGAGGATTTCGGCTTTCTGGAGAAGATCGAGCCTCACACGCATATGGTTCCGCATGGGGATCGTTCCGGCACGGTGATCGAGCCCTACCTCAGCGATCAGTGGTATGTCGACGCCAAGACACTGGCGCAGCCGGCAATCGCGGCGGTGCGCGAGGGCCGTACGACCTTCGTGCCGAAGAACTGGGAAAAGACCTACTTCGAGTGGATGGAGAACATCCAGCCCTGGTGCGTGTCCCGCCAGCTCTGGTGGGGGCACCAGATTCCGGCCTGGTACGGGCCTGACGGCAAGGCGTTCGTCGCCGAGACCGAGGAAGAGGCGATCAGCAACGCGCTCGGCTATTATGTCGAGCAGGAGGTCATCACGCCCGAGCAGGGGCGGGAGATGGCGCTCGACCGCAACAAGCGCGCGGACTTCATCAAGCGCGACGAGGACGTGCTCGACACCTGGTTCTCCTCGGCGCTGTGGCCGTTCTCGACGCTCGGCTGGCCGGACCAGACGCCGCAGGTGAAGCACCATTATCCGACCGACGTCCTGGTGACCGGTTTCGACATCATCTTCTTCTGGGTCGCGCGGATGATGATGATGGGCCTGCATTTCATGCAGGAGATCCCGTTCAAGGACGTCTACATCCACGCCCTCGTCCGCGACGAGAAGGGGGCGAAGATGTCGAAGTCGAAGGGCAACGTCATCGATCCGCTCAACCTGATCGATGAGTATGGCGCCGATGCGCTGCGCTTCACGCTGGCGGCGATGGCGGCCCAGGGGCGTGACATCAAGCTCAGCGAACAGCGTGTGAAAGGCTACCGCAGTTTCGCGACCAAGCTCTGGAACGCCTGCCTCCTGGCGGAGATGTATGAGTGCGTGCAGCCGCCGGGGTTCGATCCCGCGCAAACCACGGAGACGCTGAACCGCTGGATCGTGCATGAGACCGCGCGGACCGCGCGCGAGGTGACCGAAGCGATTGAGACCTATCGTTTCAACGACGCAGCCGGCGCGATCTATCGTTTCCTCTGGAATGTCTATTGCGACTGGTATCTCGAACTGGCCAAGCCGGTACTGATGGGCGAGGAGGGGCCGGCCAAGACAGAGACGCGCGCGACGGTGGCGTGGGCGCGTGATGAGATTCTCAAGATGCTGCATCCGTTCATGCCCTTCGTCACCGAAGAGCTGTGGATGGTCACCGCGAGCCGTGATGGCCTGTTGGCGCTAGCGCCCTGGCCGCTGGAATCGGATGCGTTCACGCTGGAGGAGATCGCCCTGGAGGACGACCGGCAGGTGCCCGCCGTGCTTCAGACCTACGCCGCCAACTTCGCCGATTTTTCCGCCGAGGCGGAGATCGGCTGGCTGATCGACCTGGTCACCGCCATCCGTTCGGTGCGCGCCGAGATGAACATCGCGCCGGCAACGCTGACGCCGCTGGTGCTGGCCGGCGTCTCTGACGAGACCAAGGAGCGTGCGCCGCGCTGGAGCGAGGTGATCCGCCGCATGGCGCGGCTGTCGGATATTTCCTTTGCCGATCGCGCGCCGGAAGGGGCGGTGCAGATTCTCGTGCGTGGCGAGGTCGCGGCCCTGCCGCTGAAGGGCGTGATCGATTTCGCCGCCGAGCGTGCGCGGCTCGCCAAGGAAATCGCCAAGGCGGAGACGGACATCAAGCGGGTCGACGCAAAACTGTCAAACGAGAAATTCGTCGCCAACGCGCCGGAAGAGCTCGTCGAGGAAGAGAAGGACAAGCGCGAGGCAGCTTTGGCACGCAGGGCTAAGATCCTCGAGGCATTGGAGCGGCTGCAGAAGGTCGAGGCTTGATCGATGGTTCGCGCCATGCTTTTCCCCTTGCATCGAACGGTGTCGTGACCGCGCCCTGCTGAAGCGCAGTGCACGGGAAATGGCCGCCGGCACGCCGGCAGCGCTTTCCGGGCTGGCTTTCGCGGCGAGGCAGGCATGAATCATGTCTACGGAACATTTCCGAAAGCGATAGGAAGAGGATTGCCGATGGTTGCCGCTTGGTCTGATGGCGCGGGGTCCGACGTGCCGACGCAATCCGAGATCAAGCCGCGCCACGTGCTTTGCTTTCTTGGCGGGGAACACGCACTGGCGCGCCTGTCTGACGCGGCTTCGGCGGCGATCGGCGATTTCGCGACAGGCTTCAGCATCGACCGCACCCATTCGCAGGACAAGCCGAATGAGCACATGGTCCGCTCCTTCGGCGTCTGCTGGGATCGCGTGGTGCCCGGTGCCTGGACGAGCGCGGACCAGGACGCCGTCGCGAACCACAAATCCGTGCTTTTCGTCCTGAGCCCGCCGATGACGGCCGATACCGCGGTGGTCGTTTCCGCCGCGGCGCTGCTGCTCGTGGACGCGGTCATTTCCGCCGGCGCGGTGGCGGTCAAGGGCGAGAGCGCGGGCGTGGCGCATGGTCTCGCCCGCTGGCGCCAACTCGTCGCGGAGGGCGCGCAGGCGCTCAGATCCCATGATGATTTCGCCTTGAGCCGCGCCGGGCGCCTCAGCTTCGCCAAGCGGCCGCTGCAAGGCGAGACCCATCTCGAAAGCGTCGGTTTTCACCTGGTCGGACTGCCCGAAATATGCCTGGCGAAAGACCTCGCCAGCGGTCTCGAGGCGGCCTCACTGATCGATTCCGTCGCGGATGACGTCACTCGGCTCGGGCTCGAGGCGGTCCTGCGCGATCGCAAGGCGCGCCACTCATTTGCGTCCACCTATGCGGAGGACGACTTCAAGTTCAATCCTTACGGGATCATCCATATCGACCGGCGTTAAGCGGCAAACGGCTTTGAGAGGAACCTTGAGCCTTTCAAGCCGTAGCGCCAGGGCAGCTCGACCGCCTTGGTAAGGCCGATCCGGATGCCTGTCGCCACCTCGACGTCTCCAACCCGCGCGTACAGCGCAAACGGGGGGGCATCGAGCGAGAACCCGTTTTGGGCATGGGTGATGCCGAGCGCCTGCGTGAGCTTTCCCGGCCCGGAGCACAGCATCCGTGGATCGTCGACGTCGCGGCGGCGGCGCATCGCGGCCAAACCGTGCGTCGGCTCCAGTGCCCGGAGCAGCACGGCGCTCGCCGAGCCCTCGGCCTCGCAGACGAAATTCATGCACCAATGGATGCCGTAGGAGCGGTAGACATAGAGGAACCCCGGCGGTCCGAACATCACCCGGTTGCGCGGCGTCGGCCCGTTGAAGGAGTGCGCGGCCGGTTCGGTGTGATGGTAGGCCTCGACCTCGACGATGATACCGCCGACCCCATTGACCAGCAGCGCCGCGCCGATCAGGTCGGGCGCGACCTCGTGCACGCTGCGGCCAAAATAGGCACGCCTGATGCGCTTGCCGAGGGGGAGGGCGGTCGTGTCGGCTGCCTTGGTCTTGACGGGCATGTTCGGCTGGAATCGACGGCGGGTGCGGCGAATTGGCAAGGTCTATCTGCCATGTTCCGACGGCGTGGGCGAGCCGGGTTGCGGCAGCTGCCAACAGGAGCTACCTAGAAATCCCAGGATTTCGCGGACATTTGCATGGTCACCGTCATCGATACCGTCGCTTCCCAGCCGATTCGCCCCCGCCATCCGGAGAAGGCGAACCGGCCGGATGCGCTCTCGCCGCCCAAACCCGACTGGATCCGGGTGCGCGCGCCGAACACGCGCGGCTATGCCGACACGCGCAACATCGTCCGGGAGAACGGGCTGGTCACGGTCTGCGAGGAGGCGGGCTGCCCGAATATCGGCGAGTGCTGGGACAAGAAGCACGCCACCTTCATGATCATGGGCGACACCTGCACCCGCGCCTGCGCGTTCTGCAACGTCAAGACCGGCCTGCCGGGCGCGCTGGACTTGAGCGAGCCGGAGCACGTTGCCGAGGCGACGTTAAAGCTTGGGCTCGCCCATGTCGTCGTAACCTCCGTCGACCGCGACGACCTTGCCGACGGCGGTGCCGAGCATTTTGCGCAAACCATCCGCGCCATCCGCGCGCGCTGTCCGAATACGACGATCGAGGTCCTCACGCCCGATTTCCTGCGCAAGGACGGCGCGCTCGAAATGGTGGTGGCGGCGAAGCCCGACGTCTTCAACCACAATCTGGAAACCGTGCCGTCGCGCTATCTGAGTGTGCGGCCCGGCGCGCGCTATTTCCATTCGATCCGGCTGCTGCAGCGGGTGAAGGAGATCGATCCAACCATCTTCACCAAGTCCGGCATCATGGTCGGGCTCGGCGAGGAGCGCCACGAGGTGCTGCAGGTGATGGACGACCTGCGCTCGGCCGAGATCGATTTCCTCACCATCGGGCAATATCTGCAGCCGACCAGGAAGCACCACGCGGTGATGCGCTACGTCACGCCAGACGAGTTTTCCGGCTATGAGACGACCGCCTATGCCAAGGGTTTTCTGATGGTGTCGGCCTCGCCCTTGACGCGATCCTCGCATCATGCCGGCGACGATTTCAAGAAGCTCAAGGCAGCGCGCGACGCAATCGCGCGCTGAACCGATATGCCCCGGTTCTCCAACAAACGGCGCGTCCAGCACGACGCTGAGCAGATGTTCGACCTCGTCGCCGACGTCGAGCGCTACCCCGAATTCGTGCCGCTGTGCCATTCACTCACGGTGCGCCAGCGCACGCCAAAACCCGATGGCACCGAGGTCGTCGTCGCCGACATGACGGTGTCGTTCAAGCTGGTCAAGGAGACCTTCACCAGCCGCGTGACGCTGGACCGCGCCAACCTGAAGATCCTGGTCGAATATCTGCGCGGGCCCTTCTCCAGCCTCGAGAACCGCTGGACTTTCGAGCCACGCGGCGCGACCGTCAGCGACGTCACCTTCTTCATCGCCTATGAGTTCAAGAGCCGCATGCTGGCGCTGCTGATGGGCTCGATGTTCGACGCGGCGTTTGGACGCTTTTCCGCCGCGTTCGAGAAGCGCGCGGATGCGATCTATGGCAGGTCAAACCCGGCGTCGGCGTAGCACAACGATCGCGACATCCCTCTGACCGGCCGGAGCAACGCGAAAACTGCGCCTGGCCGAAAAGGATTTGTCCGGCCGGCCTTCGTTCGGCTTCCGGCGCATGCTAGCCTGAAGGCATGGGCGCGTGAGAGCCGCGCCATAGATGTCGGCTTGCTAGGGTGGTGCTATGACGGTCGGCATTGTCGGACCCGCACCGAAGGCACCAGCGCGAAGCGCCGTGGTGGGGCTCATCATCGTCGCCATCATCGTCGGAACCGGCCTGATCCTGCTCGGGCTCGTGAGCGGGTTCCTGGTCGATTGGATGTGGTTTTCCTCGGTCGGTTACCTGCAGGTCTTCTGGACGACGATCGTTGCCAAGGTCAGCGCCTTCCTCGCCGTCTTCGTGACGACAGCCGTCGTCTTGTGGACGAACGCTCGGCTTGCACTGGGCCGCTCGACGACGCGGCAGAACCGCCTTCCAGCGGCTTTCGATCCGAACCTTGCGGTCCATACGGTGCCGGATCCCTTCGAATTCATCCGCGATCGAGCGCCATGGCGCAGCGTGATCATCGCTGGCGCCGGGCTGGCCGCCCTGCTTGTGGCCTGGGGGGAAGTCGACAACTGGAGCATTGTCCTGCAGTTCCTGTATCACGTGCCTTACGGCCGTACCGATCCACTGTTCGGAAAGGATATCGGGTTCTTCCTGTTTGCGCTGCCCGCTCTTCTCGCCGTCAAGAATTGGGCATTGCTCACGCTCTTCATAAGCGTGCTGATGGCCGCCTTGATCTACTGGGTGCATGGCGACATCGCGTATCAGGCCCAACGACGGTCGATGTCGCCAACAGTGATCGCCCACGCCTCGGCGCTGCTTGGCTGCTACTTTGTCTTGAAGGCGTGGTCCTACGGCCTCGACCGCTACCTGCTGCTCTTTGGCGACAATGGCGTCGTGGTCGGCGCCAGCTACACGGACGTCCATGTCGAATTGCCGCTGCTCTGGCTGCTGATCGTGCTTTCGATGGCAGCCGCAGTCGCAGCGTTCGTGAACGTGCGGGTCCGCGCTTACCACCTCCCTGCGGCCGCCATCGTGCTGTTGTTCGGTGCCGCCTTTCTGCTCTCGGGCGTCATCCCTGCGCTGTTCCAGCGATTTTACGTCAAGCCGAGCGAATTGGAGTGGGAGCGGCCCTACATCGCGCGCAACATCGCGTCGACCCGGGAGGCCTACAATCTCGATCGGATCGCGCCAAAACCGTTTTCGGCCGAGCAGAACCTGACCTTTGCGACACTCGAGGCCAACAAGGCAACGGTTGACAATATCAGGCTGTGGGACTGGCAACCCCTGGCCGACACCTACGCCCAACTCCAGGAGATTCGCACCTACTACAAACTCCGTGACCTCGACGTCGATCGCTATTGGCTTGGCGGCACCTATCAGAGCGTGATGCTCTCGGCACGCGAACTCAATTCCGCGCTGCTGCCACCCAATGCACAGACATGGGTCAACCGCCACGTCCTGTTCACCCACGGCAATGGGGCCGTGATGTCTCCGGTCACCCAGAAGAGCGGTGAGGGGCTTCCGTTATTCTATCTGCGCGACATTCCGCCGGTCGCGCAGGGTGGCCCGGACATTCGCGAGCCGCGCATCTATTTTGGAAAGGAGAGCAACGACTACGTCATCGTCAAGGGAAAGGTACCGGAGTTCGACTATCCGAAGGGGAAGGACAACGTCTACGCGACCTATGACGGCTCCGGTGGCGTTCCGCTTTCAGGGATGCTGCGGCGACTGATCGTCTCCTACGATTTCAACGACGTGAATATCCTGCTTTCAGACTATGTCACCGACGAAAGCCGGATCATGATCCGGCGCAACATCAAGCAACGCGTGCGCGCGATCGCCCCGTTCCTGAGCCTCGATCGCGATCCCTATCTGGTGATCAGCGAAGGGCGGATGTTCTGGATCCAGGATGCCTATACGTCGAGCGAATATTTTCCTGCCTCGCAGCCTGCGCCCGGCCTCAACCTCAACTATATCCGTAATGCGGTGAAGGTCGTGATCGACGCCTATAACGGCACCGTCGACTTCTACCTGGTGGATGCTTCGGATCCGATCGCGGCGACCTATCAGCAAATCTTCCCTCAGCTGTTCAAGCCGTTCGCGGTCATGCCGCCCGATCTGCAGAAGCACATTCGCTATCCGGAAGACCTCTTCCTGATCCAGGCCCGGCTCTTTCAGACCTATCACATGGAAGCGGCGGACGTTTTCTACAACCGCGAGGACCTTTGGCAGTTTCCGCGCCAGCCGGCCGGCGATGGCGTCTCTTCCCTGGACGGCGTTGTGCCGATGGCTCCCTACTACATCGTGATGCGGCTGCCGGGAGAGGCACAGGCCGAGTTCTTCATCATGATCCCGATGGTGCCGAGCCGGCGCGACAACATGATTGCCTGGCTTGCCGCGCGCTGTGATGCGCCCGATTATGGCAAGCTGATCGTCTACGAATTTCCCAAGGAAAAACTGGTCTACGGACCATTCCAGATCGAGGCGAGAATTCATCAGAATACGGACATCTCGCAGCAGATATCGCTGTGGAACCAGATGGGTTCGCGCGTGATCCGGGGAAACCTGCTCGTCATCCCGATCGAGAACTCGATCCTCTACGTGTCGCCGTTGTATCTGCGGGCCGAGCAGGGGCATTTGCCGGAGTTGAAACGTGTGATCGCCGCCTATGGCGAACACGTCGTCATGAGGGAAACGCTTGAAGAGGCGCTGGCGGCACTCTTTGTGGACAGCACCGTGCCAACCACGCCGGCATCGGAAGGATCAGGCGAGGGGATCGCGGCGCGACACGCGCAGGAGGCGCTCGATCACTACGACCGGGCGATGGAGCGATTGAAATCCGGGGATTGGGCAGGTTTCGGCAACGAGATCGGTACGATGCGCGGGCTCTTGGAAGGTCTCAGCCGGCAGCCGGACAGGCGCTAAAAGGGGCAAGAAGCATCGCAGGTTCGTTTCGCAAAGCCCGCAATGCGGGGCCAAAAGCTCCTGACACGACGCTGTCAGCAGGCCCACGTTATGCCAGCCTCGTTTCAACCGAGCAAACGAGGTATCAAATGAGTGAAACGAAGGCGGATAGCCGCGCGCTGGAAACTGCGCTGGCCTATTTTGACGCGTGGAGCAGGAAGGACATCGACAGGATGATGAGCCATGTCGCCGACGACATCGTCTGCGATGCGCCGTCCGGCCGCATCGAGGGCGCCGCGGCGTTTCGCGAGTTCTGGGCCGGCTTCATGAAGATGCTTAACGGAGCAAGGCTGATCGCCGCCTTCGGCGACGAGACGACGGCGCTGATCATGTACGACACCGAAACCTTTCCCGTGAAGAGCGCGCCAGCCGCGGAACATCTCACGATGAAGAGCGGCAAGATCACCGCCTGTCGTATCATCTTTGATCGCGGCGCGTTCATGGAAGCGCGGCAGCAGGCGGCGCAGGCATAGCAGCGAGCCGTGTGTGGCATAGGCGACTGGAGCCGGAAATGATGGCGGTCCGTTCAACCTCCGCCGTCATTCCGGGACGCGCCTCTCTTGGCGCGGGGTCCGGAATCCATGACTGCAGTCCGCAGTGATGCGATTTTCGGGCTCGCTTGCTGCACTCGTGCCCCGGAATGACGGACACAGTGCCGGCTCCGTCAGTATTCCGCGTAAATCTCGATCAGATTGTCTTCAGGGTCGCGGAAGAACAATGTGCGATGCCGCCATGACGGCAGGTCGGTCGGTGCGCGCAGGATGGACACGCCTTTCGCCACCAGTTCGGCATGGCAGGCGTCGAGCACGGCCGGTGGCACGCGGAACGCCAGCTGCACAGCGGCCGTGCCCGGCGCCAACGGGCCATCGTCCCATCCGAACAATTGGCCGCGTGGCCTGAGCGTCAGCAGCGCCGCGCCGACGCGGAAGCTCACCCAGCTGTCCGAATCGTGGTCGAGCGGCAAGCCCATGACGTCTTGATAGAAGGCGCGCGTCTCTTTCATTTTCCTGCAGAGCAGGACGATGTAATCGACGCTTCTGATATCCTTGAGGCTCATGAGGTTCCTGCCGCGCCGCGCACCTTTCGTTGCAGAATTCGCAGCCGCGCGGTGGCGTCGGCCACGGTGACGCCCTGCGCGTCGACCAGCGCGGCTTCCACAACTATCTCACGCTCGCTCTGCTCGATGATTTTTGCGCGGGCGGTGATCGTCCCGACGCCGGCGGGCTTGAGGAAGCGCGCATTCAGGCTCCGCGTCACCGCGGTCTGATGGGAGGGCAGTGCGGCGACAGCGCGAAGCCCGGTGGCCGAGTCCAGCATGGCCGCGAGAAAGCCGCCCTGAATCGTGCCATGCCGGTTGGTGAACGAGGCCCTCGCTTCGAAGCGGATCAGGGCAATCTCGCCCGTCTCGTCAAAGCCGAGCCATTCACGGCCGAGCAGCTCGGCACCGGGCGGTGTGTTTGCAATCGCGTCACTCAAACCGAAACCTCCGCTGACGTCACAGACAATCCTATCAGATGCTGCTACCGAGGTGGGGAGCGAGAGAAAGCATGCCGTTCGCGGTCAAGGCCGAGATATGCGATCCCCGGGCGAAGACGTTCACATTGCCTGCACAAAAGACGATGTATGGCGGCAAGCACATCGCCGAGGGCGATGTGGTTTTCGTGTTCGCGAGCGAGACCGATGGCGGGCAGGGCCTTTTGGCGCGCGGCGTCATCACATCCGCCGAGCCGGTCGCCAGGAAGCGCGGCGTTGCCCGGCAGACCCCGCGCGTGAGCGTCACCATCAAGCGCACCGCACTCGCAAAGCGGCCGCTGGGACGGAGCGAACTGAAACGTTTCACCGTCTGGAATGACGGGACGCCCGCAACCGAGCTCAACTTCAAATTCTATCGTCAGGCCACGAACAAGATCGTCGGCATCTCCGACGCAGCGGCAGCGTTTCTCGACGGTTTCTTCTAGCGGAGGAGCAACTACGCCCGGAGTTCACCCCCTGGTCGGCGGGCGGGGCCTGCGCTTCACCGCGTGGCCGCGCGGGGTGCGCGTTGCGCGCGGGCGGAGCCTGGTCGCTGCGGCGCGACGGGGCTTTGCGGCCTGAGGCCCGCGTGCGAGTTCCATCAGCATTTTCAGGGCCTCGACCACGCTGCGTTCGCGTACCGCGCTGCGGCCGATCGCGCCAAAGCGCATCTCGCGATGGATGATGCGCCCGTCGCGCGCAGCCGCGGCGAAATGCACGAGCCCGACCGGCTTGCCCGGCGTGGCGCCGCCGGGGCCGGCGATGCCGGTGATGGCGACCGATAGATCAACGTCGGCACGCTCCAGCGCGCCCACGGCCATCTGCGTTGCGGTCTCCTTGGAGACCGCGCCAAAGGCCTCCAGCGTCGAGGCGTTCACCCCAAGCATCGCGCGCTTGGCGTCGTTGGAATAGGTCACGAAACCGCGGTCGATGACGTCGGAGGAGCCGGGAATGTCGGTCAAGGCGCCTGCGACGAGGCCGCCGGTGCAGGATTCGGCGGTCGCAATGGTCAGCTTGCGCATCCGGCAGAGATCGAGCAGCGACCGGGCGAGGGCGCTTGTGGAGCCGATTTGACGTTCGCTGCCCATTTGCCACGCCTTCCTCATGCGAACGTCAAATCGAAAGCTCCACACGCATCAATTCTCGCCGGTGGCCCTTGCTTTTGACATTCGCAAAAGTGGCTCCGCAAAGCGGGGGCGAATGTCAAACTCGGGCCACTGGCCGTCGTCGCCGGTCATGTTACTGGCTCCCGGCCTTGTCGTTCCACGGCAGGCGAATCGTGGCGCTCGCGGTCGCCGCGATCCCCTCCTCGCGGCCGGTGAAGCCGAGCCGTTCACTCGTTGTCGCCTTCACGGCGACGCGCGACATATCGACGCCGGAAATCTCGGCGATCCGCGCGCGCATGGTGTCGCGCAAGGGGCCGATCTTCGGCCGCTCGCAGATCAGGGTCACCTCGAGATTGGCGATCCGCCCGCCGCGCCCGGTGACGCGATCGACGGCATATTTCAAAAAGCGGTCGGAGGAGGCGCCCTTCCATTGCGGGTCCGACGGCGGGAAATGCGAGCCGATGTCGCCATCGGCGAGCGCGCCCAGAATGGCGTCGACCAGCGCGTGCAGGCCGACATCGCCATCGGAATGGGCGAGAAAGCCCCTGGTGTGTGGCACCTTGACGCCGCAG
>Ga0210401_10000496_pt1 | contig 47873 bp, 46 predicted proteins | sample IncBWH32MmetaG_FD_150866 | JGI IMG/M metagenome (GOLD analysis project Ga0210401, IMG submission 150866) | Forest soil microbial communities from Barre Woods Harvard Forest LTER site, Petersham, Massachusetts, United States - Inc-BW-H-32-M | ecosystem: Environmental > Terrestrial > Soil >...
ATTCGCCGGTGGTGTTTTTTGGCACCCTGCTGGCGGTGGTGGCCATCGGCGCCTTTGTGCCGGTGCTGTTCGGCAAGGAGACCGTCGGCCAGCTCGAAAACTTCAACGAGGCGGCAGCCGAATTCGCGTGACGAGAGGCTGAGAGGAGCGCCGTCCGCGCGATTGGCGAGCGTCCGATCGGCAAGACGAGCGGAATCGCTCGCCTGATCTGAACAGGGTGGCCGCAATCTGACCCAGCGGCGTTTGTCCGCCGGGCCGCGAAACTTGTCTCCACACCGGCCCCACCGCCGGATCGATTGGGGAGAACGCCATGACCGCCACCCCCACCACCCCCCGCACGACGGCAGTCCCGGCCAGCCACGTGCTCGGGGGCAAGCTCGACAGCATCCCATTCACCGGCTACCACCTGTTGATCATTCTGGTGCTTGGGCTCGTCGCCTTGGTCGATGGCTACGATTTGGCAATGACGGGCTCGTTGCTGGTGCTCGCCAAAGCGCCGCTGCACATCACCCCTGAACAGATCCGCCTGCTCGCGGTCGCGGCCAGCGTGACGATCTGCATCGGCGGTTTCATCGCCGCGGCGATATCCGACCATTGGAGCCGGCGGACGATCATGCTGATCGGGGTTGCCGCCATTAACTTTTTTACCTTGCTGATCCCGTTGGTGCAAAGCGCCGAGCAGCTGATCATGGTTCGCCTGCTGACCGGCCTCGCCGGCGGCTTTGCCGTCTCGGCGCCGTTCCCGATCGCCGCCGAGCTGCTGCCGGCGCAGCACCGGCGCACTTACGGCGCGATCTACGAGATCATGCTGGCCAGTTCGTTCACACTGCTGCCGTTTGTCGGTTTCCTGCTCGCCGACAACCCGAACGGCTTCCGCTTGATCGCATTGCCGGCAGCACTCGGGTTGTTTGTCGTCCCGACGCTGGTTTTTCTGCTGATCCCCGAAAGCCCGCGCTGGCATCTGCGGCGCGGCGACGCGCAAGCGGCGGTCGAGGTCATCAACCGGATGATCGGCCGCAGCGGCAACCGCGTGGCGCCGTTGACGGTCGCCGCGCTGGGTACGAATTTGGCGATGGCGCGCGAGCGGTTGCCGCCGTTCCGGGCATTGTTCGCCCGCAACCAGCGGCGCTGGACGCTGGTCGGCATCCTTTCGCTGGTCTGCGCGCAAGTTTCCTACTTTGCGATCTCGATCCTGCTGCCCAAGGCTCTGGTCGATCAGGGTGCGGCCGTCAGCTTAAGCTTCGGGCTGAGTTCGCTGGTGTTTCTGGCAAGCATTCCGGGCAAGGGGTTCACCGGTTTTATCATGGAGATCATCGGGCGCCGGTGGACAATCACCTATTGTCTTCTCGGTTCGCTGCCCGGGCTGCTGCTGATGGCGATGGCGCATCGTATCGTTGGTTATGCGACCGTCTTCTTTGTCGGGGGGGCGTTGATTACCGGCTTCACCGTGCTGTCGACGTTTCCGGCCGTCCGTGTCTACCTTTCCGAGCAGTTCCCGACCGCGCTGCGCGGACGCGGGCAGTATTTCGGCGAGGCGTGCGGGCGCGTTTTCGCCGGCGCGCTCGCACCCTTCCTGTTGACGCCATACACCAGCTCGCCGGCGATTTTCTTTGGCACCTTGGCGGTGGTGGCGTTTATCGGCGCCTTTGTGCCGATCCTCTTTGGCAAGGAAACCGTCGGCCAGCTCGAAACGGTTAGCGAGGGCGTTCCCGAGCCGGCTTGAACATTCACGCGCCGGCCAGGCGAGGCGCCAATGCGTCGAGCAGGGCCTGGATGTAGCCGTAGCAATAGGCGAAGGCGACGCCCGAGGGGTCGCGGCCGTCGATCTGCGGCACATGGTCGGGCATCAGCATGTATTGGTAGCCAACCTCGCGATAGGCGGCGATGGCGCGCGCCATGTCGACGTCGCCTTCGTCGGGAAAGGCCTCCATAAAGTCGAGCCGGCGGCCCTTGATGTTGCGGAAATGGACGTTGAACAATTTCCCGCGCGCGCCAAACCAGCGGATCACGTCGAAAATCTCGTTCGCCGGGTCGTCCAGCATCTCGCAGACGGTGCCCTGACAGAAATTGAGGCCGTGATAAGGGCTCTCGCGCATCGTCACCAAGCGCTTCAGCCCCTCGACCGTGCCGAGCAAGCTGGTCAGGCCGCGATAGCCGGGCGGCGTGTAGGGGTCTTGCGGATGGCAGGCCAGGCGGAGCCTCGCCGCGGTCGCGACCGGGACGACGGCGGCGAGGAAATGGTCGATCCGCTCCCAATTCTCGTCCTCGGAGACGATGCCGGCGGCGGTCGGTGGCGCCGCCTGGTCGGTTCGGCGCCAGCGAAACGCGGCGTTGCGCGAGCCGCCCCGCCCGGGCTCGCGCTCGGTACGCGGGATGCCGATGATCGTCAGATTGTATTTCGCCGCCGGGATGCCGGCTGCCGCCAGCCGCTCGATCAATCCGCAGATGCTGTCGATCTCGCGCCGCCGCTCGGGCTCCTTGCCCAACAGGATATGCGGGCTCTCCTGTTGCTCGATCGACCGCGACGACATCGGCAATTGCACCATGTCGAGCGAAAGGCCGAACGATTCGACATGCTCGCGATGGCGATTGAGGTCGTCGAGGCTCCAATGATGCGGGTCGCCGGGCGGGTCGACGCAGACATGGGTGACGCCGAGCTGCGCCCACACCCGATAGTCGGAATCGTCGCGCGGCCTGATCTGGGTCCCGACATGCATGATCGCTTCTCCGCCTGCTGGCCGGTCGCAGCATAGCAGCCCGGGCCGATTCCGTTTTTGCTATCGATCGGGCCGAGCGTCATAAGCCGCATTGATCGCCTGATCCCGGTTCGGCGGGCATATCAGCCCGGCCAGCGCGCGGCCGAGCTCGGTGGGCCGGAACGGTTTGGGGAGCATCGGAAATTCGCCCGAGGCGGATGTCTGTGGCCCGGCATATCCGGTCGTCAGCAGCACCTTCAGACCTGGACGGATCGCCACCGCCCGGCGCGCCAGCTCGACCCCCGACATGCCGAGCGGCATGACGATGTCGGTGAACAGCAGATCGATCCCGCCATCGCGGCGCAATACCGCGAGCGCTTCGGGTCCGTTGCCGACGACCGAGGCCCGGTATCCCAGGCTCTCCAGTGTCGCGAGCGTCACTTCGCGAACTTCCGCGTCGTCCTCGACGACGAGGATCGAGGCCGAGCCCGGTTGCGCGAGCGCGCCGTTCGCGCCGGCGCCGTCGACAGGCGACCGCGCCCGCGGCAGATAGATCGTGACGCACGTCCCGGCGCCGGGTTCGCTCTCCAGTTGCAAGCCCCCGCCCGACTGCTTGGCAAAGCCGTAGACCATCGACAGGCCGAGCCCGGAGCCGCTCCCGGTCTCCTTGGTTGTAAAGAACGGCTCCAACGCCCGAGCCCGCACCTTGGGCGTCATGCCGGCGCCGGTGTCGCGCACCGCGAACGCGACATACTCCGCGGACGGAAGATCGACGCCAGCCGGGATGTCCACGGCTTCGAGGTTTTCGATCGACACCACCAGGCGCCCACCTGCGGGCATCGCATCGCGGGCGTTCATGACCAGGTTCATGACCGCGACCTCGAATTGGGCGGGATCGACCTCGCAGCGCCACAGGCCGGGAGCGCAGTCGATGACCATTTCGATGGTTTCGCCGGCGGCGCGGCGCAGCAGCATTTCCATCCCGCGCAGCATGTCGTTGAGGTCCGCCGTCACCGATTTCAGCTCTTGCTGGCGGGCATAGGAGAGCAGCTGATGGGTCAACCGCGCGCCGCGATCGGCGGAGCGCAGCGCAATCTGAGCGAGGCGGCGCAGGCGTTTGTCCTTGACCTCGGCGGAGATCAAATCGAGGCAGCCGACGACCGCGGTCAGCAAATTGTTGAAATCATGGGCCACCCCGCCGGTCAGCTGAGCCACCGCCTCCATTTTCTGCGACTGGCGCAGCATCTCTTCGATGCGATGACGCTCGGTTGTGTCGCGAACGATACACACGGCGCCGATGATCGCGCGGGCCTGATCGTAGAGCGGCGCGTGATCCGCGTCGTAGACGATCTCCACCCCGCGCCGCGGGGCGGAATAGCGGCGGGCGCGCAATTCGGTACGGCGCCCGGCAAGCGCGTCGCGCCAAGCCTGTCCGACGGGATGGTCGACAAGATGCGGAAAAACCTCGAAGACGGTCTTGCCGAGCACCTCGCTGCGCATCAGCCCGCTGATGTCTTCCATGCCGACATTCCACAGCAAATACCGCATGTCGTTGTCGACGACGATGACGCCTTCCGTGGTATTCTCGACGATCAGCTCGGACAACAGACGTTCGCGGAGCAGCCGGTCGTTGGCCTCGGCGAGCTCCCGAGTGCGGGCGGCGACGTGCTCTTCGAGTTCTTCGGCAAGCCGCCGCATTTCGACTTCGATGCGCTTGCGCTCATCGATGTTTTCGATGATCCCAAGGCCGTAAAGGATGCTGCCTTCGGCGTCCCGGATCGGTCCGACATTGATGCTGACCCAGATCGGGCCGCCGGACTTTTGCAGAAACCGCTCCTCCAGTTGAACATGCGCGATTTCGCCGGACATCATCGCCGTACCGTGGCGCAGACAGGTGTCTCGGTCGGCCGGATGAACGATGTCGAGAAAGCTCATGCCGACCAGCTCGTCGGCGGTATAGCCGAGCATAGCGCACAGCGCCGGATTGACCTCGCGGAAGCGAAAATCCGGCCCCGCCGTCGCCTTGCCGAGCGGGCTCTGCTCGAACACGCGGCGAAACCTTTCCTCGCTCTCGCGCAGCGCCTCCTCGGCGCGCTTGCGATCGGTGATGTCGCGCAAATAAACGCCGGTCATTCCGGGGCGGAGCGGATCGACCCGCACCCACAGCCAGCGCCCGACGATCGGGGACGCGGTTTCGAACTCCGCGGCGACGCCGGCTTCCACGGCATCGCGCAATTGAGCGCCGGTCGCCGTGTTGCTCAGTTGGGGAAAGCACTCCCACAGCACGCGGCCCAAGATCGCCTCGCGCGCCTTGCCGCACATCTCGCAGGCGCGGCGATTGGCGCAGACGACCCGCCAATGGCGGTCGATCGCGTAGAAACCGTCTTGGATGCGATCGAGGATCTCGGGGGCGAGACGTTCGACATCGAGGGCATCCGCTGGATACCTATCCGGGGCGTCCTCGGGTAACGCCATGCGCTCGTCTCCCCCGAATTATCACCGGGCCGTCTTCAGACAAAGGAGCAAAGTCCTCATCCAAGCGGCCAAACGATGGAAAACACGCGTCAAATCGGAATGGTTCCGTCATTTACGCGGGTGCGGCCCGGCACCCGCATCGCGGCTGCGCTGGTACGCGACAATCCCGCATCCGCTCACGGATACTGACGTCTATGACGACACAATACGAATGCGGCATTGCTTGACGAACGCGGCATTTGCTTGGTTGTCAATACTGCAAATACGCCGAAAATTCACCGCGACGAGCCGAACCCGATCCCTCCGGGCTTCCAGCGGCCCGATTAGCCGGGGGTGATCGCGTTCATCAAAATTCGACGATCTGATGGCGCAAGCCTTTGGCGACGGCTTCGGCGCGGCAGCCGGCGCCGAGCTTGCGGAACAGCGATTCGATGTGGAATTTGACAGTGTGCGGCGAGATGCCGAGCCGCCGCGCCACCGCCTTGTTGCCGAGCCCGTCGGCGAGCGCCGTCAACACCTCGATCTCGCGCGGTGTCAAAGCCGGCGACGGCTCCTCCGGCAACGGGGCAAATCCGGGCTGCGGCGGCGATGGCGGACGGACGGTCAGACCGGCGGCGACGGCGCGCAGTGCTGCGTCGAGCTGAGCCGGCCCGGCATCATCGGGGAGCAGCCCGGCGAAGTCTCCCTCCCCTGCCCCGAGCGCGACGATCGGCAGGCCCGAGGCCGCCGCGGCCGCGCCGTCGGTCGAGTCGGTCAGGATCGCATCGGCCGGTTCGGTCGGGTCGACCGGCTGGTGCCCGCTCTGCGCGACCAGATGCGCGAGGCGCCGCGCCGTTGCCGGATCGCCGGCCGTGACCGCCACGCGCAGGCGCAGCCGCAGCGATAGCGCCGCCGCCGCGACCGCGCTCATCGCGACGGCCGCTCGCCCACCGTGGCAGTCAACGATTGCACAGCACCGGCGCGGATCAGCCGCAATTCGACCGGCTTGCCGACCGCCTCCGGACCCAAGAGTCCGGCGAGTTGCGATGCGCCGGCGACCGCAGCACCGTCGAGCGCCACCAGAATGTCGCCCATCAGCACGCCCGCCTGCGCCGCCGGCCCGTCGCGGGTCACGCCCAAAACCATCAACCCCTGGGCTTGGCCGGCTTCGTCGCGCAGCGCCTCCGGCACCAGCACCGGCTGCACCGCAGCACCGAGCCAGCCGCGCGCGACCCGGCCTTTTGTCAGCAACGGTTCGAGCACGCGCTCGACCGTCGCCGTCGGGATTGCCAGCACCCGGCGGCGCGGCCCCAGGGTCGAGATGCCGAGCAGCTTGCCCGCCGCGTCGACGACCGGCCCGCCCTCCTCGCCCCGGCCGAGGCGGAGGTCGAGTACGATCCGCTGGTCGATGCGGCCGCCGGCGCGGCTGTGCCAGGCGGGGCCAACCGAATGGACCGCACCAAGCCGCACCGCCGCCCCGCCCAGGCCGTCGGCGGCGAACGCCAGCGCAAGCGCCCCCGGCTGCGGCGCTGCCGCACCCGACCACACCGGCTGCGGGCTGTTGTCGAGGCGCAAAATCGCGATGTTGGTGCCGGGATCGCGCCCGGCGAGGCGCGCCGTAAAGGTGCCGCCGGCGGCGAGCGCCACCTCGGCCTCCTCGCCCCTCGGCAATGTCTGCTCGGAGGCCACGACGACATCCTTGCGCCACAACGTACCTGAGCGCAGCGAGTGCCCGCGCATCCGGATGGCGGCGACCAGCGGCCGTGCGGCGGCGACGCGCTGGCTGAGCGCCGCGGAAAACTCGGTCAACCGATCCTCGATATTTTCGGCCATGGCCTCTCTCCACGAAATTTCTTTTGAAAGGATGGGCCCGCGCGCCGCCCGGCGCCACCGGACGAATGGGCGGGTCTGCGATATCCCGCCCCGGCGATTGGCCAATCCCGGCTCGACAGGTGTGCCCTGGCGAGTTCGAGAGCGGACCCGACAGCCATTCTCCGCCCGTCACGATCGCCTTGATCCCGGCCGGACCGATATGCTCCGGTAGGATCATGCACCGTATGGCGGCCTTTGCCGGCTCCGGTTCGGATTTGGTTCGCCGCCATCGGTCGGGCCGCGGCGCCTCTCGGCGCAGGAGGTGAAGATCGCCGATCCCGACACGGCGCCGGCATCGGCGTTGCGATTGCAGAAGCTGATCGGCGCTGCCGCGCGGCGCGACCGGGCCGCCTTCACCGCACTTTATACGCTGACCTCGGCGAAACTGTTTGGCGTCGCGCTGCGAATCCTGCGGCAACGGCAATCGGCCGAGGAGGCGTTGCAGGAAAGCTTTGTCGCGATATGGCAGCGCGCGGGCGACTACGAGCCGGCGCGCGGCTCGGCGATGGGGTGGCTGGTGACGATCGTGCGCCATTGCGCGATCGACCAGTTGCGCCGCAGCACCGCCCGCCCGGAGAGCCGCACCGCGCCCGAGGAGGCGCTGACGGCGTTGGCCGCGGCCGGCAGCGCCGACAGCGGCGCCGAATTGCGCGCGTTGCAGCATTGCCTCGACGAGCTGGACGAGCAGCCGCGTCGCGCGGTGCTGCTCGCCTATTGCTATGGCCTGACCCGCGAGGAGCTGGCGGCGCGGCTCGAGGTGCCGGTCGGAACCGTCAAGAGCTGGCTGCGGCGCAGCCTCGAACGTTTGCAGAAGTGTCTCGAGGGATGAGGTACGACGATCCGGAATTGCGCGAGCGGCTCGCCGCCGAATACGTGCTCGGCACGATGCCGAGCCGGGCGCGGCGGCGCTTCGACCGGCTGATCGCGGCCGATCCGGTATTGGCGCGGATGGTCGGCGACTGGGCGGACCGGCTGGCACCGCTCGACGACGCGACCCCGGCCGAGGCGCCGAGAGCACGGGTGTGGCGCGCGATCGAGGCGCGCATCGCGGTTGCCGGCGCCGCGCCGGCAGCAACAGTGCCCGATCCGTGGTTCCGCTCGCTTGCTTTCTGGCGCGGGCTGGCGATTGCCGCGAGCCTCGCCGCCGCGGTGCTGGTGCTTTATGTGGCGCTGTTCGCCGGGAGGGCGCCGTCGCCGACCGTCGTCGCGGTGCTCGCCGGTCATGGCGGCGAGCCGGGCTGGGTCGGGCTGACCGGACCGCGGCCGGGTGAGGTCAGTTTTTCCGCGGTGGCGCCGCCGCCCGAGCCGAAGCCGCATGCTTTCGAGTTGTGGGGCATTGCCGGCGGGCCGCCGCGCTCGCTCGGCCTGTTGCCGCAACAGTCGGGCGAAGCGGTGGCATTGCGCGCGGCGCGATTGCCGCCGCCGGGCGGGGTTTTGGCGGTCAGCCTCGAACCGGCCGGGGGCTCCCCGACCGGGTTGCCGACCGGCCCGGTCCTTTACCAAGGCAAAGTGCTGGTCCGCGCGCCCTGAGCCGGCGGCCGCGCGATCGCACAAAATTTTCGCCGACCTGCATCCATGCCCGGCGCCGCTGCGTAGCGCGCTGGTGACGGCCTGACGGCGCCCTGCCCTATCGCAGCCGCCACCGGACCCTGACAGCGAGGTTTCGCATGAATTGGAAATTGTTGAGTGCAACTGCCGTGATCGCGCTGAGCTTGGGCGCGAGCGCGGTGGCGGCGATGGACCCGATAGTCGGCGGCGCATCGATGTACGCCAGCAAGAACATCGTACAGAACGCGGTCAACTCGCAGGATCACACGACCCTCGTCGCCGCGGTCAAGGCCGCCGGGCTCGTCCCGACCTTGGAAAGCGCGGGCCCGTTCACCGTCTTCGCCCCACCCAACGAGGCGTTCGCGGCACTGCCGGCCGGCACCGTCCAAACCCTGCTGCAACCCGAAAACAAGGGCGAGCTGACCAAGATCCTGACCTATCACGTCGTCCCCGGCCGGTATGACGCCGCGATCCTTGAGCATGACGTGCAGTCGACCCCTGGCAACCGGATTTCGCTGAAGACCGTTGAGGGCGAACCGCTGATCATCTCGTGGAGCGACAACGGCTTGTGGATCACCGACCAGAAGGGCGACACGGCCCGCGTCACGATCCCCGACGTCTACCAGTCGAACGGCGTCATCATGGTCGTCGACAAGGTCCTGATGCCGTAACCCGACTGCTTCCGATCTCGGGCAACCTGCTGGAATGGGGGCAACCTTCGGATGGGTTGCCTCAATACCGAAATGAGCCGCGCGTATTTCTTGCGGCAAAACCATATTACTGTTCAGATAGCGGATCCATAGTTAACCGTAAAAAATTTACGGTACCGCGTGAACCGATTACCTGCAACCGCGTTTGATTGCTTGGGATAGAAGCTTGACCTTACTTCGGAAAAACGACGAAACGAGATATATCGATAGATCGACCAGTAATCCACGGCAATGAAAGGAGAGCATCATGGCAAAGTTGACCCGACGCTCGTTTCTGCAGCAGACCCCGGTCGGTGCGGCGACCCTCGGCGTGCTGCCGGCGATGCCCGCTCTGGCGCCCATTGGCCGCTCGCCCCAGGCGGCGGCGCCGCGATTGTCCGCCGCTTCTTCCGGCTCGATGGTCATCCATGTCAACGACGTCGCTACCGGCGAGATGAGCGTCCTCGTCGGTGCGCGCGAGGTCGTGCTGCGCGATCCGCGGCTGGTCGCGTACTTCATCGAAGCTGCCCGCTAGAGCGGGCCAAACACAGCCGTATTACAAGATAGAGCAGCCCGTCGCTTTTAGAGATTGAGAGGAGGTGACATGTCATCCCATCGTGAAGCCCCCGAGATTTCCAAGGACCCGGTAGCCGACAACACCGACGTCTACGCGTTTGTAAGCCCGAACGACCCGAACACGGTCACCCTGATCGCCAACTACATTCCGTTGGAGTGGCCGCCCGGCGGCCCGAACTTTTACGAGTTCGGTGACGACGTGCTTTATGAGATCAACATCGACAATGACGGCGATGGGCGCGCCGACATCACCTATCAATTCAATTTCCGGACCTCGGTGCAAAATCGTGACACCTTTCTATACAATACCGGGCCGATCAGCTCGCTGACGGATCCGAATTGGAATGTGCGCCAGTTGTATTCGGTGACCCGGGTGAAGAATGGCCGAGAGACCGTCCTCGGCGACGCGCTCGCCTCTCCGCCGTGCAACATCGGCCCTTTTTCCACACCGGACTACGACACGCTGGCGCAGGAAGCGATCCACGTTTTGCCGAGTGGCGAGACGGTGTTCGCCGGGCAGCGCGCCGAGGGGTTCTATGTCGATTTGGGTTCGGTCTTCGACCTTCTCGATCTGCGGCCGTTCCAGAATCTGCATATCAATCCAATGGCCGCCGCCCCGGGCGTCGACGGGACAAACCGGCTCAACGTCCATACTATGGCCATCCAGCTGCCCAAGAGCATGCTGACCCGCGACGGCTCCAATCCCACTAATCCAGCGGACCCGCGCTCGGTCATCGGCGTCTATGCGTCGGCCAGTCGGCGCAAGGCGATTATCTTTGGGTCTAACGGCGAGGTCGAAGAATACGGACCGTGGGTGCAAGTTTCGCGGCTCGGCAACCCCTTGTTCAACGAAGTCATAATCCCGCTCGGGCTCAAGGACTTCTGGAACTCGCAGTCGCCCAATAAAGACAGACAGTTCCTCAAATATGTCGAGTACCCGGAGGTCCCACAGCGGCTGGTGGAGGTCTATCCTGGAGTTTTTCCCGATCTGGCCGCCTATAAAAAGGCGCGAGCCGACCTGGTGGCCATTCTGCTCACCGGCATCCCGACGGGCATCATTCCCGGCTTCCAGAACGCGACGGGGCAAACGCCAGCGGATCTGCTGCGGCTGAACATGGCCATTCCGCCGACGGCGGCGCCGAACTTCCTCGGGATCCTGGGCGGCGACCTCGCCGGGTTTCCCAATGGGCGCCGGGTGACCGACGATGTCTTCACGATCGAGTTGCGCGCCATCGCCGGCGTCACGATCCCTTTGGTCGATCCTTCTTTCACTCCGGACGCGGCTGCGTCCGCGGTCACCGACGGCCTCGACCCGAGCAGTGTCGCCTCCCCGTTCTTGGCGAGTTTTCCCTATCTGGGAATCCCATATTCCGGTTTTTACAACCCGAGTTAACATCAGCCCGTTCCCGATTTGGATTACCCGCGAGAGCTCTACGCCAAGGCTTATCGGAAGAGCCTCGCGGGACCGACCACACATGGCGAGAAGAGGGGATCTGACAGATGGCTGAGCAACATTCGGACAGGGTTCATCCCGAAAGTGTTGTGCTGGATATCGGACAGGATATCGGCGCGCTGATCATCTATACCGGGCCGGAGTTGCACGGCCGGGAAATCGAGGTCAGCCCATGCGGGAGCATGACGCGGGTCCATGTCGAGGTCTTGGAACGCCGAATTAACGGCCGAGCGGTCTTCGCCGCAGTCTTTCCCGGGCTCCGCGCGGGGGACTACGATATTTGGGAAAACCGCGCGAACCCCAGCGGCGCCGTCACCATAGTCGGGGGTGAGGTTGTGACCGTCGACCGGCGGTAACCGACGCAAGAAGCTCCCGTCGGGGTCGAGATTGCTCGCCTCGGCGCGCCGCCGCCCGCACGCGGATCAGATATCGTTTCCATGATATTCTGGCTGGACATGCTCGCTTTGCTGAGCCGAACCCGTCGGCGGTCCGCCGCTCTCCGGCGGCCGATTACCGGCATCTACGCCGTGCTGATCCTCGCCAACCTGACGGTGTGGGGGTGGGCGGCGCTGGTGTTTTGGAACCAGCCGATCCTCCTCGGCACCGCGTTGCTAGCCTATGGGTTCGGCCTGCGCCACGCGGTCGATGCCGACCATATCGCGGCGATCGACAACGTGACCCGCAAGCTGATGCAAGCGGGAAAGCGGCCGGTCGGGATCGGCCTGTTCTTTGCGATGGGTCACTCGACCGTCGTAATCCTGGCCGCGGCGGGCGTCGCCGGCACAGCGATGGCGCTGGCAGGATCCCTTGACCGGTTCGAGGCGGTCGGCAGCGTCATCGGCACCAGTGTGTCGGCGTTGTTCCTGTTCGCTATCGCCGCGACCAATTTGATTATCCTGCGCGGCGTTTGGCGGAGTTTCCGGCACGTGCGCAGGGGCGGCCGATACGTCGAAGAGGATCTCGATCTGCTGCTCAATAGCCGCGGCCTGCTCGCGCGCTTGTTCCGCCCGCTGTTTCGGCTCGTCAGCAAGAGCTGGCACATGTATCCGCTCGGCTTTCTGTTCGGGCTCGGGTTCGACACCGCGACCGAGGTGGCACTGCTCGCGGTTTCGGCGACCGCGGCCGCCAAAGGGGTGTCGGCCTGGGCGATAATGGTGTTCCCGGCGCTGTTCGCCGCGGGCATGTCGCTGATCGACACCACCGACGGCATCCTTATGCTGGGCGCCTATGACTGGGCGTTCATAAAGCCGATTCGAAAGCTCTATTACAATTTGACGATCACCTTTGTGTCGGTTGTGGTCGCGGTGCTGATCGGGGGCATCGAAGCGCTGGGACTGATGGGTGATCAGTTCGCGCTGAAAGGTGCATTCTGGGATGGCGTCGGTGCGCTGAACGGCAACTTCACCGCGCTCGGCGTCGCCGTCATCGGTCTGTTCATCGCCGCCTGGGTCGGCTCGGTCGTCGTCTATCGCTATACGTCCCTGGACGAAATCCAGGCGACATCCGCTGAGAGATAATCCGCCGGTCGAACCGGCGCCGCACGGATCGGCGCCGGCCGGTGTCACCCGGAGCCGACGGGCGCCGCCGATCCGAGGAGTTTGGATAGATAGTGCGGCAGGCGCGTCGAAACCTCGCGCGCACCGCAGCGAAACCCGACATAGCCATCGGGGCGGATCAAATATGCAGTCGCGGCCGATCCGTAGCGCGCCATGGCCTCGCCGCTGCGGTCGACCAGGTCGCCTCCGGCGGCTCCCGCTGCGGCGACGCGGCGCACTGCGATCGATTGCCGCCAAGCCGCAGGTATCACGGGCGCAGACTCGGCGCCGCCGCCAACCAGCAGCAGCAGATGGCAGCGGCGTTCGGCAACAACGTCGTAGAGCCGCATCGAAACCCTGCGCTTCATATCCTCGAGCAGCACGTCGGGCGCGCGGTCGCCGGCGTGGGGGCCGTCACTTCCGACGGCGTGGTCTTCGACGATCGGGCTGTGCCGGTAGTCGATGCCGAGCCCGGATATCTGCTCGCCGATCTTTTCCGCCAGTGCCGGGATTTGCGTCGCGAGCGACATCAGGTGATCGCGGAGGAAGCGCGTGACCGACCCGTGCAACGACACAAGCCGCGTCGCGCGGTCGGTTTGGCGGATCACCGCCTCGTCGACCGGCTTGCGCTCGGCCTCGTAGCTGTCGAGCAAATTGGGGCTGACACCCTGGCCGATCACGAGAGCGAGTTTCCAGGCGAGGTTGAAAGCGTCCTGGATCCCCATGTTCATACCCTGGCCGCCGACCGGGCTATGAACATGCGCGGCATCGCCCGCCAGAAACACCCGGCCCCGGCGGAAATGCCCGGCTTCGCGGCGATGAATGCGGAACACTGCCGTCCAGCGCGGATCGGCGAGGCGCAGACCGCCGGGACCGCGCTCGTCCACCAGCGCCTGGCATTGCATGAGAGTGGGCTCGCCTTTCCAGTCGGCGGGCGAGTTGGCGATGATCAGCCGCCAGCGATCCGCGGGCAGCGGGAAAAACGCCAGCGCGCCAGCGCCGCGCAGCCAGACTTGCGCCTCGTCATGGTCGAGATCGCCTTCGACGTTTATATCAGCCAGCACGAAATGCTCGGGATAGGTGCTGCCGGAAAATGAAACGCCAAGCTGGTCGCGGACCGTGCTGTGCATCCCATCACAGCCGAGAACCCAGTCGGCTTCGATCTCCTCGATCCGGTCGCCCTGGCGCAGTCTCGCCGACACGCCCGAGCCGTGGCGCGGCGTCAGCTCGACGAGTTCAGTGTTGCGCTCGGGCGGTACCCCCAATCGGGCGACGTGTTCTTCGAGGATCCGCTCGGTTTCGTCCTGGGGCGCCCCCATAACGCGTATCGAGCTGATGGGGCTTGCCGACGATTTTTTGGCGACAGGGCAGCGCATCTCCGCCGTCAACATCTTCGGCGACAGCCGGCGGATCGCCCATGTCAGTTTCGGTTCGCTCGAAACTCTCTACCGTGTGCGAGTGGATCGCGATCGCCCGCGACTGCGTCGCGCGATGAGCGTCCCTGTCGATCAGGCGGCATTGGATGCCAGCGCGTGCCAGTTCGTGCGCAATGACCAACCCGGTTGGACCGGCCCCGACGACCAGCACGCTCTGCCCGTTGCTCATGGCTATCCCTCCTTTAAATTGACTGACCGCCCAATCAACATATTTGCGCAACGATTTGTTCAAGACCCGCCCTGGGTGGCACAATGCCGTGATGTCTAAAAAGACCCCCGAGCCGCATCTCAAAACCAACCCCGCGGATCGGCCAATGGCGTCGCGCCGTCGCCGCGATCGCGAAATCCGCGAAAGCGAGATCCTCGAGGCGGCGTTCGAGGAATTCGCCGCCCGCGGCTTTGCGGCGACCCGGTTGGAGGACGTAGCGCGCCGCGCCGGTGTCGCCAAAGGGCTCCCGAGCTTCTATTTCGAAAGCAAGGAAGCGCTGTTCAAAGCGGTGCTGCGGCGGTTGGTGTTACCCGACTGGGATGTCCTCGACGCGCAGTTCGACGGGTCGGACCGTCCGACCGTCTCCTTGCTGCGCGGTCTGATCACGGTCGTGTACGAGCGATTGGTCGGAAATCCCCGCGCACACCAATTGCTGCGGCTGTTGATCGCCGAGGGGCCGCGATTTCCCGAGCTGACCGAGTTCTATCACGCCGAGCTGATCGCGCGCGCGATCGCGCTCTTGCGCCGGCTGTTGGCGCGCGGCATGGAGCGCGGCGACATCCGACCCGGCCTAATCCTCGATTATCCGCAAACGATCATGGCGCCGGCATTGATGGCCGTGCTGTGGCAATTGCTGTTCGCCGAACACCACCCGCTCGACCTCGCACGCTTTTTCGAGGCGCATCTCGACCTCGTGGTAAACGGCGTATCGGAGCGCCCTCACCCCGCCGAGGTGTAGGCGCGGCCCGGCGGATAGGTATCGTGTTTGGGCAGGTCCGGGTTCATGTGGTCCCAGGGTTGCGCGCTTTTGACAAAGATGTCGGCCTCGGGGCGGAATTCGCTCGGGTCGTCGAGGCTGCCGACCCGCAAGCCGACGATGTCCGGCCGCGCCGACACCTGGATAAACAAGGGGCAGCCGCATTCCCCGCAGAACGCCCGCGTCACTTCATTGCCGGCGTCGCTCAAGCTGACATAAAGCCTCGGCGTGCCGTTGGTGATGTGAAACCCGGCCGCCGGCACCCGCATTGCCGCGATATAGGCGCCCCCACTCTGGTGCTGGCAGTCGCGGCAATGGCACAACAGCGAATAGAGCGGCTCGCCCGCCGACTCGTACCGCACCCGCCCGCACAAACATCCGCCGCTCCTCACGTCAGTCATCGCCACCTCCTGTCGCCCCGCTCGCCGGCCATGATACTGCGAGCCTTGGCGGGGGCGCGTCCAAGGTTAGGCCGCCGGGCGCTCATCCGGCCGCGACTGAACTCAATGCACGTTCTGGTGGCCGATCGCCCAGACATAATCAGCGACCGCGGCAAGATCGGCCTGGGACAGCTGAACGCCGCCCACCGGCGGCATCGCACCGGTGTGGTTCTTGGGCTTGGGCACGCCGTGGACGATGGTCCGGGTAATCGCCGCAACACTACCGTTGCCCCATAGCCAGTTGCCGCTCGTCAAGTCCGAGCCCACTGCCGTGCCCTTGCTATCCGTGCCGTGGCATCCCGAGCACGTCCCGCCGGCGGCCTGACCGTGAAAAATGCGGAGAGGAACTGGCTTCCCTCATAGATCAGATCAGCATGTCGTTGGGCGCCCAATGCGCCGGGAACGCCGCGACCGGCGCATCCTTCTTCGCGCAGACGCCGACGGCCTTTGCACCATCGCCGCCGTATTCCGGGGCCAGCACGAGCTTATGCTGGAAGCGGTCGTAATAGCATTCCGGCCAGCCGAAATCGGCGCCCTGCCGCTCAATGGTCAATTCCTCGGCCGGCTGCTGTGCGTTCTGCATCAAGGTGCAGAGCTTGGGCCAGTTCTGCCCGAGCTGGTCGCGGCCGTGCTGGGTCGCGAAAATCCTACCCTCGGTATCAAACGAGATCCTCTTGCCGTTGCGCAGACCCGTCACGAAACGCTCCGCCGGCGAGAAGTGCTGGTCCAGCCGGTTGGCGTCGTAGCGCCAAGTGCCGCCACGGGTCTGCAATTCGGTACACGGATTGTTGCCCGGCACATCAGGCATGTGGTTCTCGCTCTGGCACGAATTGGTGGCAGTGCCGAGGTCGACGTAGAGATTGCCCGCCGCGTCGATCGCGAAGGGGACGCATCGGATGGTCGCCGGTCAGCGGCAAGCCCGAAACGACGGTTTGCGCCGCTCCGGTCAGCGCGATCCCGTTCGCCGGCAGCGCATAACGCACGATGCGATCATTGCTCTCGGCATAGAGGTAACCCTTGTAGATCGCGACGCCGGTCCCGCCCTTGTTGCCGTCGGCCGCAGTGGGGCCAATGCGTACGATCTCGTCGGCCCGTCCATTGCCCGTGGTGTCTTGCAGAGCCCGCAGAAACCCGCCGGGTGGGGGCGGGCGTTATAGTAATAGACTCCGCTCCAGGTATTGACGTAGACGACCCCGTTCGCCGCCACCGCCATGTGCCGGCCGTGGGCCGAGCTTGTTGGCAAAAACGGTTGCGCAAAAGTCCGGCGACAACGTGATGCCGTCATTGTCCCCGGCGCACCCGCCCGAGGCTGCTGTCGGCGCGGCTGGGGATGTTTGCGCGTCCGACCGCGCTCCCGTCGCCAACAACAATCCCGCGGCAACGAGAATGGCGACATTCATCGGTGATTTTCCGACAAAACTTGCGCGAAAGTTCATTCCCGGGGCCTCCTAGGGCAGCACGGAGGAATGGGCGAGCACGGCGAACCACCGCGCACCTCATTCGCTCGGCAAACGCAACGATGCCGAACTCGTTCAACGCGCCGCTAGGTGCCCGCGCATCCAACTATCGAGGGGGGCGCTCGATGCAAATCGCGTGGACTGTGATGGCTGATTATCGTTTGGCACGATGATGCTGCCCAACGCGGCGAACATGCCGCCGACGCTGATATTCGACCCATACCAGGGAAACGGCGCGGAACAGGGTTCAACCAATCGAACTATGCCGAGATGTGCGAAGCGGATGGCTCTTATCCGCTCCGACGCCCACTGCACTAGGTTGCGGAGCGCGACAGTTCGATGGGACGCCTTTCTGACGCGGCCACCGTATATTCTCAATCGTATCGAACGCTCAGATTTCCGCGGGATCCACAAAATGCGACCCCAATCCGCAACGCGCTGCCGAAGCCGCTAATCACTTAGCCGTTGGGATGCTGCAAGGCACGGGCTTTGCGCTGGCTGGCCTCGTCGTGGGCTTAATTACCAGTATAGTTCTCCGTCACCCCACGGGAATTGTCGCAGGCATCGCTGTTTCCGTATGGCTCTTCCTCCGAGCCAAAGAGCGTAATCGAAACCGGAGACATTTAGAGCTCGGTCACCCTGACTTAGGGACGAATGATCGCCGCTGGTGCGCACGGGCAAACAGGCAAGGTGCAGCGGAAGGAAACGAAATGAGAAAGAAAGGCAAAATGCCGCCACCATCCGGCAATTATATGATATCAAACATATTACAGCTTTATAATAGGGCAAATCAAAATGATGACCCACGGCATGTATTTTATAAAGCGATTCTGAATAACGAGACATATGAGGGTTATATTTACGCTGTTCGGGGTATCGCAGTCTCTCCCGACACTCCTAAAGGCACCTATCATAAGAGGCCGGTAATTGGGCACGCCGAGTTTTTGTATGCTCGACGACAATCGTGGATCGAAAATTGAACAACGCTCGGGCGGCATCAGGGCGGCCGTTTGACACGCTCTACGCCTGCTACGGCGCTCATCAAAGCGGTGGCCGACGCCTACGCGTGCCGCAGCCAATCCCGTCTGGGCTAATACCGGAACGATTAGAAGAATGGTTGGATGCGCCAGTTTGGCGCGTCAAAGCCGGCGCTTCGGGTTGTAGGGGCTTGCCGGGTTGACGTCGAGGTCGACCGCTTGCACGCAAGCCTGCCGTCTGGCGTGGCTGGAGCCGGCATGCCAGGGACCATCCCGGAGCTGACCGTTGGTGACCTTGGAAAGCCGAAGGCATTTCCATTGGCCTCCAGGCGGAAGGGGGCTGTTGCTTCGCCCGGCAAATTGATAGGCCAGTACCACCTCCTCCCCGTTGGTGTGGCCGAGAATGACGGGGCAGAGCTCGCGGAGGTATCCACCGTAGGTGCAACGCACCTGCTTCCGGCCGGTCATTGCTTGTTCGAACAGATGGTAGGTGGCGCTTGGCACAGGATTGCTCGTCATCAGCATTGATCAGAAAATACATAGTCGGCAACCCGGACGCCGGCGAGACCACCGAAACCGTAAAGGCCCACGGCACAGTGGACGCACGCCTTAAGGCGGCTCGTTCGACATGATGATCGTGCCGGAGGCGGCGAACATGCCGCCGACACCGTGGCAGACCGAGATCTTGGCGCCGGGGATTTGGGCGGGGGCGATCCCGCGCATCTGACGCACGCTTTCTTGCAGCGCGTACATGCCGTACATCCCGGAATGCATATAAGAGAGGCCGCCGCCATTGGTGTTGAGCGGGAGCTTGCCGCCGGGGGCGGTGTTGCGGGCGGCAATAAAGGGGCCGCCTTCGCCGCGCCCGACAAATCCCAGATCTTCGAGACCGTAGATCGGCAGGTGCGCAAAGGCGTCGTAGATCATTAGGTGGTCGACATCGTCGTGGGTGATGCCGGCCTCGGCAAAGGCCTTGGCGCCTGACACGCGAAACGCGCGCGACGAGGTGAAATCCGCCATCTGGCTTACCATCGGGGTCTCGACCGACTCGCCGGTGCCGAGGATGAAGACGGGCTTTGTCGGGAAATCCTTGGCGCGCTCCGCCGATGCGAGAATTAACGCGCCGCCGCCATCGGTGACGAGGCAGCACTGCAACAGGCGAAACGGATAGGCGATCATTCGCGAGTTCAGCACGTCGGCGACGGTGATCGGGTCCTTGAAGGTGGCGCGCGGGTTCTTTGCCGCCCATTCGCGCTGCACGACCGAGACCATCGCCAATTGCTCGTGCGTCAGGCCATAGGTCTTCATGTAGCGCAAGACCGGGATCGTGAATAAAGAGGGTGGGCCCGTTGGCCCGTACGGCTGCTCGAACTGGCCGGCGAGACTCGTCGGCACCACGACGTTGCGAGTGCGCCCGACGCCGGAGCGGCCGCTCTCGCCATGGGTGATCAATACAGTGTCGCACAGCCCCGAGGCGATCGCCGCCGCGGCGTGGCGGGTGTGGATCATGAACGAGCAGCCGCCGACCGCGGTGCCGTCGACCCATTTCGGGGTGAGCCCGAGATAGTGCGCGATCGTGGTCGGGGTCTCGCCGGCGGTCGCGATGCCGTCGATGTCTGATGGTTTGAGCCCGGCGTCGCCCATTGCATTGAGCGCGGCATCGGCATGCAATTGGATTTGCGAGCTGTCGGGGATGACGCCGAGCCTGGTGGTTTCGGCCGCACCCACGATGGCGATCGATTTCGGCTTCATCGCAACTACCTCGCGGCCGGGCGGAAGAGCGGCAAAGTGATGTCGTCGTCGAGCTTTTCGAAGGCGACCTCGACCGGCATGTCGAGCTGTAACGCCTCGGGCGTCTGCGGGCATTGGGTGATGTTGGTCATCATCCGCGGCCCCTCGTTCAATTCGACGACCGCGATCGCATAGGGCGGCGTGAAACCCGGCACCGGGCGGTGGTGGATCACATAGCTGAAGAGCCGCCCCTTGCCCGAGGCGCGGAACACCGCGATATCGCGCGAGGCACAGGCGGGGCAGAACGGGCGCGGCGGGAAATAGACCTTGCCGCAGGAGGTGCAGCGCTGCAGCCGCAATTCGCCGGCGCGGGTGCCGTCCCAGAAATGCTGCGTCTCCGGTGTCGGCTGCGGCCGTGCGCGTCGCCCTTCGGCCATTCCTCGCCTCCAGTGCTTCCTTTTGCTAACTCTGACGCGTGGCCCGCTTTCGGGCAAATGGAATGGATAAGGCCGATCTCAGCCTTGGTGACTCCACGGGTTGATCACAACGAGACCGGCGGCCTGGAACGGCCTCTCATCGCGAGTGGCGACGCTTAAATCGTGAGCCGTTGCGATCGCGGCGATCTGTCCGTCCGGGACGGAGATTGGGTGCCCCTGACCGCGGGCGCGAATTACGACTTTTGCGAATGCCTCGGCGGCGGCAACGCCAAACAGGACTATGCGGTTGTCGAACAGACCGACAATTTGCGCGTCGAGCGCCGCCACGAGCGCCCGCCGCCGCCTTCCGGTAGGCAAACTCTCGATCCCCAGTAGCAACTCGGCGAGGCTGATCGTTGAAAGAAAAAGAGTTTCGATCGCTTGCGCGTCAAGCCAGTTCATTACCCGGCGATCGGGCATTGGCCGCATCGGCTCCGAGACGACGTTCGTGTCCAGCAGGATCATTCAAGGTCGGCCGGCTCCGCCGGAGTCGCGTCTCGCGAAGTGTCGAGGTCGAGCCCTCCAAACGGACGCACGAGCGCGGCCAGCGCTGTCCCCAACTTTATTCGCTCCCTCGGTCGGACTGCGTTGTCGAGGATCATCCGTGCTCCGGCCGTGCCGGGCGGCGCGGGCTTGCAACGCCTGATGGGTTTCAGGCGAAATGTTGCGAATGACGATAGCGGCCATGTCGTTTCCACTCGTGGACACGCATGATATCATCATCCCCCAATTGATATCAACCGCCGCAGACTTGGCCTGCTCGAACTTTGACGGCTGCGGCGATTTCGGGCAAACGAAAGCGGGAATTTGGCGGAGGACGAAATGGCGGCACAGCCAAAGAGCATCACGCCGGCGGAATTGTGTGCGCGGCCGCACGACGGCGGCGAGATCGCGGTCATCGATGCACGCGAGGAGGGCAGCTTTCACCACCGACATCTGCTGATGGCGTCGTGCCTTCCATTGAGCCGGCTGGAGCTGATCGCGGCGGCGCTGTTGCCGCGCCGGTCAGCACCGATCGTCGTCTGCGACGATGATGGCGGAGCCGGCGGGGTCGCAGAGCGCGCGGCCCATCGGCTGATCGCGGGCGGCTGGAGCGATGTTTCGATATTGGCCGGCGGGGTTTCGGCCTGGGAGGCAGCGGGCTATCCGGTCTATAGCGGCGTCCATGTGCCGAGCAAGGCCTTTGCCGAGGTCGTCGAGCACGAATACGGAACGCCGTGGATCAGCGCCGAGGAATTGGCGGAGCGCCAGAAAAACAGCGGACCGATGGTCATCTTCGACAGCCGCTCCTACGAGGAGTACCACTCGAACAGCATCCCGGGCGCGGTCAGCGTGCCCGGCGCCGAACTGGTTTACCGCTTTCACGAAATGGTACCGTCGCCCGACACCTTTGTGGTCGTCAATTGCGGCGGGCGCACGCGCAGCATCATCGGTGCCCAGGCACTGATCGACGCCGGCGTGCCGAACCGGGTGGTGTCGTTGAAGGACGGCACGATGGCGTGGCATCTCGCCGGCTTCGAGGTCGTCGCCGGCGCCGAGCTGCGCGCGCCTGAGGTCTCGGCCGCGGGGGTCGTCGCGGCACGGCAGCGGGCAGAGGCGGTCGCGCGCCGCTATGGAGTGGCAGCGATCGACCGCGCGACGTTGGCCGAATGGCAGCAGCAGGCCGACCGGCGCACGCTCTACGTGCTCGATGTCCGCGACCCGGCTGAATACCGCTCCGGGCATCTGCCGGGCTCGCTGATGGCGCCGGGCGGGCAATTGGTGCAGGAGACCGACAGCTGGCTCGGGATTTGGGGTGCGCGGGTCGTGCTCGTCGACGACACCGGCGTACGGGCGCGGATGACCGCCTCGTGGCTCCGGCGCATGGGTTGGGACGCGGCGGTGCTAGACCACGGCCTCGAGGGTGCTGTGCTCGAAAAGGGGATGCCGGCGATTGACACCGGCATGTTTCCGCTCGCCGGGCCGGAGCCTGCGGCGGCGTCGCCCGGGGAGCTCGCCGCCAACCCAGGGGCGGTCGTGGTCGATCTGGGGTTGAGCCGCCGCCATCGCGAAGGTCACATCCCCGGCGCCTGGTTTGCGATCCGCGCCCGCCTCGCCGCGGCGCTCGACAAAGTGCCGGCCTCGGGCGAATTGGTATTGACCAGCGAGGACGGCGCCAATGCGCGCTTCGCCGCCGCCGAGATCGGCGCCCGGCGCCGGGTCAAGGTGCTGTCGGGCGGCACCGCGGCGTGGCAAGCGGCCGGGTTGCCGCTCGAAACCGGGATGGCAAAGCTCGCCGACGAGCCCGATGATGTGTCTTTGTCGGCGCGCGACCGGCCGGCCGAGCGCGAGCGCTACATGCGTGAATACCTCGCCTGGGAAATCGACCTCGTCAACCAGATCGCGCGCGACGACGATTGTCGCTTCCGCCTCGCTTCGGTGGCGAATTGACGGACGATCGATGGCATGAGAGCGGCAAATCCGGTTACGTCGAACCATTCCCATCGTCGCGCCCGCGAAAGCGGGGGTCCAGCGACAATGGCACGTCGCTTGCCCGCTGTTCAGGCCGGGGGCAGGCTCTGAGTTCCCGCTTTTGCGGGAATGACGAATGATTGTAATCGGATAATGGTGGTATTGAACCAGCGACACCCTCCGCCGTTGGCACCTCCTCGCCGAGGACCGGCGGGGTCAGGTCGAGGAGCCCGGCGGCGCGCAATTCGTCGATCGCCGGCAGGTCGCTCAGGGCGTCGAGGCCGAAATGCGCCAAAAAGCCTTTGGTCGTCACCCACAGCAATGGCCGGCCTGGGGTCATGCGGCGACCCTTGGGGCGCACCCAGCCGGCTTCCAGCAACGTGTCGAGCGTGCCCTTGCCGAGCGCAACGCCACGAATCTCTTCGATCTCGGCGCGGGTGACCGGCTGGTGGTAGGCGATGACCGCCAGAGTCTCGACCGCGGCGCGCGACAATTTGCGGGCGACCGGGCGCTCGATCCTCAGCTGCAGGGCGAGATCAGGGGCGGTGCGAAACGCCCAGCCGCCCGCCAGCCGGACGAGGTTGACGCCGCGCCCGTGGTAACTCTCGGCGAGGTCGCGCAAAAGCCCGGCGATGTCGGCTGCCTCGCCCAGGCGCTGCGCCAGTGCCGCCTCCGACAACGGCTCGCCAGCGGCAAACAGCAACGCCTCGACGAGCCGCGATTGCTGCGTTAGCTCGCTCATCCGGCAGCCCCCTCGCCTGCCCGGCGCAGCACCGCGCGGCTGCGCAGCCAGATCGGGCCAAAGGCGCGGTCCTGGCGCAATTCGATGCGGCCGTCGCGGGCAAGTTCGAGGGCTGCGGCAAAGGTCGAGGCGAGCGCCGAGCGCCGCTTCCGGTCGCCCCGCGACTCCTCCGGCAAAAAGCGCACCAATGCCCGCCACTCCGGTACGCGGCCGAGAAAGCGAGCGAACCGCTGCAAGGCGTCGTCCATCGAATAAAAGGCGGAGGGCTCGATCGCCAGCACCGCATTCGTGCTGCGCCGGCGGCCGTCGCCATAGGCGCGCAACAGTTCGTAGAGATCGAGCCGCCAGAGTGGCACCGGGATGGTCGCCAGCCCCTCGGGAGCGCCGCGCAGAAAAAAATCCTGGCCGAGCCGCGACCCCGCCATCAACCTGCGACCGGCGGTTTGCATCGCCGCCAGCAATTTGAGGCGATGGCCGAGTGCCCCGGCGATTTCCGCGACATCGGGCTCGTCGTCATCGCGCGGCTGCGGCAACAGCAGGCGCGACTTCAGGTAAGCGAGCCACGCCGCCATCACCAGGTAGTCGGCGGCGATCTCGAGCTTCAGGTGCCGCTGCGCCGCAATAAAGCCGAGATACTGGTCGGCGAGCGCCAGGATTGAGATTTTTGCGAGATCGACCTTTTGCTCGCGCGCCAGGGACAGCAGCAGGTCTATCGGCCCCTCGTAGCCGTCGAGATCGAGAACCAATTGGTTGGGTGGCGTCGGCCCCTCACCCCGACCCTCTCTCCGCGAGCGGGGAGAGGGAGGGTGACGGGCAACGGCGGGCGAAAAAGTGTCCCCCGGATCCCGGCTCATCCCCCTTGCCCGGTGACCGCCAGCACGAAATGGATCAGCGCCTGCATCGGCACGCCGATCACGTAGGTCAGAATATTCAGGTTGACGCCGATTTGGCCGCCGACCCACGGCAGCACGAACAGCAACACCAGCAGGATCGGAATGCCGTAAGGCTCGAGCCGGGCAAGCGGATAAGCGAGGGCGTGCGGCAACAGACCGACCGCGACCCGGCCGCCATCCAAGGGCGGCAACGGCAGCATGTTGAAGACGCACAATGCTGCGTTGATCTGCAGCGAATGCACGAGGTTTGCGGCAATCCAGTCGGCCGGGCTCGGCGGGAAAAAGACGACGCCGTAGAACAGCAGCGACGAGGCGATCGCCAATAGCACGTTGGTGCCCGGCCCCGCCAACGCCACCCACACCATGTCGCGGCGCGGATCGCGCAAGCGATTGAAATTGACCGGCACCGGCTTGGCATAGCCGAACAGGATGCGCCCGCCCGAACCCAGTAACAGCAATGCCGGCAGAATGACCGTGCCGAACGGGTCGATGTGGTTGAATGGGTTGAAGGTGACACGGCGCGCCCGCAACGCCGTGTCGTCGCCGAAGCGCAGCGCCACAAACCCGTGCGCCGCCTCGTGAAAGGTCACGGCGAGGACGACCGGCAACACCCAGGTGCTGGCCTGGTAGATCGTCGCGGCCATCGCGGCGCCGTTCACCGCGTCACCTCCCCGAGCAATGCGTCAAAGCGGCGCTCCGCTTCTTGGCGATCGAATTCGCCGGGCCGGCGGCGCATCGCCTCGCCGCGCGCCAGCCGCGCCGCCGCCTCCGAGGTCAACGGTGTTGCCGCGGCGACGACTTCCTCCATCTCGCCGCGGTCGCCATTGCAATGCAGCACGAGATCGCAACCCGCGTTCAGCGCTCGCCGCACGCGCTCGCTGAACGCGCCGCCGAGGGCTCGCATCGACAGGTCGTCCGAGATCAGCACCCCGCCAAAGCCGATTTCGCCGCGAATGACCTCGCCGACCATCGTCCGGGAAAAGGTCGCGGGCACCGCCGGGTCGAGCGTGCGATAGACGATGTGCGCGGTCATCGCCCAGGGCATCGCCGCCAATCCCCGGAACGGCGCGAAATCGGTGCGCGACAGTTCGTGATGAGCGGTCACCACCACCGGGCAGGCGTAATGGCTGTCGACGCGGGCGCGGCCGTGACCCGGGATGTGCTTCAGTATCGGCAGCACGCCGCCCTCGATCAGCCCGTCGCAAACCGCTCGGGCGAGGTGCTCGACCCGGTCGGGATCGCCGCCATAGGCGCGGTCGCCGATCACCAGGTCGGCGCCGGCAACCGGCAGATCGAGCACCGGCATGCAGTCGGCAGTGATGCCGAGCCGCGCGAGGTCGTCGGCGATCAGCCGAGCGCCGAGCCGCGCCGCCTCCCCGGCTTGCAGATCGGGCAATGCCGCAATCTGCGCCGCGGATGGATAGGTGCGCCAATGGGGCGGCCGCAGTCGCGCCACCCGGCCGCCTTCCTGGTCGATCAGCACGGGGGCATCGGCGCGTCCGACGCTGTCGCGCAGTGCGTCAACCAGCCGGCGCACCTGGTCGGGCGAGCCGCAATTGCGGCGAAACAGGATGAACCCCGCCGGATCGGCCGCGGCGAAAAAGCGCCGCTCGTCGGCGCGCAACTCTTCGCTGGCGCAACCGAGAACGACCGCACGCGGCCGGCTTCGCGGTGAGACGTCTACCGACACGGTAATTCCTTGTGCAGTGGTGCGATTCTCCGCTGTAGCACCGCCCGCATTCGCTGCGGCACTCGAACAATTGCCCGGCGGGCTTGTTGAAGATGGATTGCTGGGGCTTTCCCGACAATGACAGCAATCAGAGCGCGGGCGGTCGCGCCCGAGGCGATTCCGGCGTCGTCAGCGGATGATGATGCAGGCGAGACGGCGCTGCCGCAGTTCGCCGCAGATCCGGCAGCGGCACACCCAATTCCTCGGCCGCCGCGATTGCCGCCGGCGACAACGCCGGCTGTCGCGAGACAACCGGTTTGATCGGCGACGCCGCGACCGGAAGCGATGTTTTCGGCTCAGCAGGCGTCTGCAGCAAAGCGGCCGGTGGCGCCGGGTTGGCAACCGGCGCGGTTGGTGAAGAGGCTGTGGTTGGGGGCGGCACGGCTGTCGCAGCCTGCACCGGCGGCGCAGATGGCGCCGGCAGCGGAGGTGGCGGAGGCGGGGGCGCCGGCCGGGCCATCGGCTGTTCGGGAGGCGGCAGCAGATGTTCGACCTGCGGGCGCTGCTGGCCATAGATCAGCATGTCGCGGTCCGGTATCCGCATGCCGCCGGGATTTTCGGGCTTGACCCGCATCGGCCTGGTATCGGCGCGGATCAGCGGGATGTCGCCAGCACCGCCCACGTGATGCTTTCCCTCGTTATAGGCAAACCACAAACCGCCGGCGAACGCGCCCATCACCGCGAGCGCCACAACAACGCGCAACAGCTGGCGCGGGCGCGGCGCATAGTCCTCGTCGCGCGGGTCGGCGTAGAGGTCGGTCCGTTCCTCGGGGTCGATTTGCCCGAGATCGTAGGCCATGGTCACATCTCCTCGACCGGCTCCACGCCGATCACGGCAAGGCCGGAGGCGATGACGAGTGCGACGCCGCGGACGAGGGCGAGCCGTGCGCGGGTCAGCGCCGGGTCGGAAGCGAGAATAAACCGCAATGTTGCCTCGTCACGACCCTTGTTCCACAACATGTGGAACTGGGCCGCGACTTCCTGCAAATAGAAGGCGATACGGTGCGGCTCATGGGCCTCCGCGGCGCCCTCGACCAGCCGCGGCCACTGCGCTAGCTGGCGAATCAGCGCCAGTTCCGCCAGATCGGTGAGCCGGTCGAGTGCCCCGCCGGCCAACGCTATGTCGGACAGATCGTCTTGCGGGAACGCCTCGGCCGCGTGGCGCATGACCGAGGCCGCCCGCGCATGAGCATACTGCACATAGAAGACCGGGTTGTCCTTGGACTGCTCGGTGACCTTGGCGAAGTCGAAATCGAGCGCCTGATCATTGCGCCGGGTCAGCATCATGAACCGGAAAACATCCTTGCCGACCTCGTCGACGACCTCGCGCAACATGACAAAGGTACCGGCGCGCTTCGACATGCGGACCGCGGCACCTCGGTCGAACAGGTTGACCAGCTGGCAGATCTTGACGTCGAGTGCGGCGGCGCCGTCGGTCACCGCCCGCACCGCGGCCTGCATGCGTTTGACGTAGCCGCCGTGATCGGCGCCCCAGACATCGATCAGATCGGCAAAGCCGCGGCGGAATTTGTCGCGGTGATAGGCGATGTCAGCGGCGAAATAGGTCCACGCGCCATCCGATTTTTTGAGCGGCCGGTCGACGTCGTCGCCGAATTGGGTGGCGCGGAACAGGGTCTGCGGCCGCGGCTCCCAATCGTCGGGCGTTTTGCCCTTGGGCGGCTCCAACACGCCGGTGTAGATCAGCCCGCGCTCTTCGAGCGCGGCGAGGCACTCGTCGATCGCGCCGGCATCGACCAGGCTGCGCTCCGAGGCGAAGGTATTGTGGCGGACGCCGAGCAAGGCGAGATCGTCGGAGATCAGCGCCATCATCGCTTCGACGGCGAAGTCGCGCACCGGCACGAGCCATTCGCGTTCCGGCCGCCCGAGCCATTTCCGCCCGTCGCGTTGGGCCAGGGCGTGGCCGGTCTCGACCAGGTAGTCGCCGGGATAGAGGCCGTCGGGGATGGCGCCGATTTCGTCGCCCAGCGCCTCGCGGTAGCGCAGATAGAGCGAATGCGCGAGGATGTCGACCTGCGCGCCGGCGTCGTTGATGTAGTATTCGCGATGCACGGCGAAGCCGGCCTTGGCGAGCATGGAGGCGAGCGCGTCGCCGACGACGGCGCCGCGGCCGTGGCCGACATGCATCGGCCCGGTCGGGTTGGCCGAGACGTATTCGACATTGACCCGCTCGCCGGCCCCCATCGTGGAATCGCCAAAGTTCGTGCCGGCACGCAGCACCACGCGCAATTGCGCGTGCCACACCTCGGGTGCCAGCCGAATGTTCAGAAAACCGGGCCGAGCCGCCGCGACGGTCAGGCCATGCCCGCGGTAGTCGCCGGTCGCGAGCTCGCTCGCGGCGATCGCCGGCACGATGCGCTCGGCCAACGCCATCGGGTTTTCTTTGACCGCACCCGCCAGCACCATCGCCGCGTTGGTGGCGAGATCGCCATATGCCGGGTCGCGCGGCGGTTCGACGGCGACTCGCGCCAGATCGAGCCCCGGCGGCAGCGCGCCCTGCCCGACGAGATCGCGGATCGCGGCCACCACCAGCCCGCGCACATCATGGAAAATGTTGGTCATGTTCTTGTCTAACTCATTGACCTACTACGCTTTGGCCGGGCTTGACCCGGCCATCCACGCCTTCATCCTGTCCGCGGCACCGGCTTCCAAGTCTTGGATGCCCGGACCGAGTCCGGGCAAGGGCGAATTGCAAATACTCAAAATCGATGCACGCTATTTCCTAGCGTTGCCAAACTAGAAATTCGGGTGATTTCAATCTGCCCACCCCTTGCTCGCCACACCGGCGCAGGCCGGTACCCGTGGCCGGAATGGGTTCCGGCCTGCGCCGGGATGGCCGAGAAATAAACATACGTGGTCCAGTGTATTTCGTAGTCAAGACACTAGGGTCATATGCGAGTAGTTGGCAATCACACGGGTAATCCGCCAGCGTTAGGTGGGTACGTAGGTGTCGAACAGGCGGTGGTGCTCGTCGAGGGCGTAGCGATCGGTCATGCCGGCGAGGTAGTCGGCGGCGACGCGCGCGGTCTGAGGGTCGTCGGGGCCGGCGGCGAGCCCGCGCCACTCGCCGGGCAGGCATTCGGGCTCGGCGAGGTAAAGCCCGAACAGATCGTGGACCACGCGGCGCGCCTTCGAACTCATCCGGTTGACGCGGTAATGCCGGTACATGCGCTCGAACAAAAAATCTTTCAGTGCCCTGTCGTTGCGGCGCATCTCGGCGGAGAAGCGGACGACGGGGGCATTTAACGCCCGCACCGCCGCGGCCGACTGGGCGCCGCTGTCGGCCAGCTGCAACCGCGTCTCGGCGATCAGATCGCCGACCATGTGGTCGATGACCCGGCGGATCGATTCATGGATAAGCCGCGATTCCTCGATCACGGGATAACGTTCGGCGACCGACCGGAACACCGGCCCGACCAGCGGCACCTCGGCGAGGTCGGCGACCGCGAACAACCCCGCGCGCAACCCATCGTCGATGTCGTGGTTGTTGTAGGCGATGTCGTCGGCGAGTGCTGCGACCTGCGCCTCGGCGCCGGCAAAAGTATCGAGAGCGAGCGGGTGGCGGCGGTCGTATTCGGCGATCGAGCACGGCACCGGCCGGTCGATCCCCGGGCCGCGCAACGGGCCGTTGTGCTTGACGGTGCCTTCGAGCGCCTCCCAGGTCAGGTTCAGGCCATCGAATTCTGCATAGCGCCGCTCGAGCCGGGTCAGGATGCGCAGGGTTTGGTCATTGTGCGAAAAGCCGCCGAACCCGGCCATCTCGGCGTTCAGCGCCTCCTCGCCGGCGTGACCGAACGGGGTGTGGCCGAGGTCGTGGGCGAGGGCAACGGTTTCCGCGAGATCCTCGTCGAGACCGAGGGCGCGGGCCACCGTGCGCGCGATCTGCGCCACTTCGAGGCTGTGGGTCAGCCGCGTACGGTAGTGGTCGCCCTCGTGATAGACAAAGACCTGCGTCTTGTGGGTCAGCCGGCGAAACGCGGTCGAATGGATGATACGGTCGCGGTCGCGCTGAAACGGCGAGCGCATCGCATGCTCGGGTTCAGGGTGAAGCCGCCCGCGGCTCTCCTGCGGCTTTGACGCATAGGGTGCCAAACCGGCCGGCCATATCATGAGGAGAACCTATGCCGAAACGGGGACACTGTCACTTGACAGCCGGAGCCTCGCGGCGAAATCTAGCTTAGCTAATCTAGCTAAGTGGGTTGTCGTGGCCGAAATCGTCAACATGCATCAGGCGAAGAGCTCGCTGTCGCGGCTCGTCGAGCGCGCGCTTGCCGGCGAGGAAGTGGTGATCGCCCGCAACGGCGAGCCCTTGGTCCAACTGGTCCCGGTGACGAAAAAGCGCGAGCCGCGCGTGCCGGGACGATACAAGGGAGAGATCTGGATCGCCCCGGACTGTTTCGCTCCGATGAGCGAAGAAGAGTTGGCGCTATGGGAGAAATGGGATTGCTAGGTGCGGCTCCTGATCGACAGCCATGCCTTTCTGTGGTGGAGCGAAGACTCGCCGGCATTGGGAAGCGCCGCCCGGAGCGCGATCGCTGATCCCGTGAACGAGGCGCTGATCAGCGTCGCCGCCCTGTGGGAGCTTACGATTAAGGCATCCTCGGGAAAGCTGACGTTGCCAGCGGACCTTGAAACGATGGCGGCGACCCTGGGATTTTCGGTCCTCTCGATCAACTTCATGCACCTGCGCCGCCTTGGCCTCCTGCCGCGGGTTCACAGAGACCCTTTCGATCGGATGATGATCGCCCAAGCGCTCGCCGAAGGAATCCCGATCATCACCGGCGATCGGGCCTTCGCCGCCTACGGCGTGCAGACCGTCTGGTAGCCGCGGCAGCTTCCGCGGGGAGCGTAGGAGCCCGCAGCCAACGGCATCGAGAAGGGGGCCGCGGACCTCTCCCAGCGGAGTGCCGCGGTCGATCCAAGATATCGGGAACTCACGCGGCGAGCATCAAGACGCGCGCAATTGCGCGGTTGCGTCGCGGTCGAGGGCGCCGTCAGGGGTGAGCGCGACGCGGTAGTCGCGGGTGGCGGTCTCGCGCGAGATCAGGCCGTCGGCGACGTCGAGGGCAACCTGTTCGGGGTCGCGCCCGGCCGGGTCGCCAAAGCCGCCGCCGCCCGGCAGCTCGAGGCGGATGAAATCCCCGCCCGGCACGCCCTGCCGCCCCTTGGCGCCGATCGGCCGGCCGGAGGCGAGGGTGACCCTGCCCAATGCCCCTGCACCGCCGCCGTCGCGACCGCGGGCCGGGTTGCCGACCCGCTCGAAATTGCACAGCATCGCGATCGGCGTGCCCTCGGCACCGCCCAATTCGATGATCTGGCCGAGCCCGCCGCGATATTGCCCCGCACCACCCGAGCCTTCGCGGAACTCGCGGCGGAGGAACAGGACCGGCGCCACCGCCTCGGTCGCTTCCACCGGGATCGTGCGCACGCCCGAGGGAAACGCGGTCACGTCGAGCCCATCCTTGCCGGGCCGCGCGCCGGCGCCGCCGCAGTGAAAGATCGCGGTGCTGAAGGGTTTGATGTCGGGTGGCGCTTTTCCCTCCTCCGCACCCAGTTCGTCGAGCACGTCGGCGCCGCCGTAGATCTGCGGGATCCACAAGGACGAGGCGCCCTCGGCCGGAACCCCGCCCGCCATGACCTGATGCAGACAGCCGAAGACGACATCGGGCAGCATATGGCCGACCGTGTGCCGGGCCGCGACCGCGCGCGGCCGCTTGGCGTTCAATAGACAGCCCTCGGGTGCCTCGACCGTGATCGGCGCCAGGGAGCCGGCATTGTTCGGCACCTCGGGCGCCACCAGGCATTTGACGCCAAACGCGGTATAGGCGGTCGTGTAGTTCAGGACGACGTTGATGCCGAAGGCGCTGGCCGGCGAGGTCCCGGCATAATCGATAAGGATGCCGTCCTCGCCGATCGTCATCTCGGCCATCAGGGTCAATGGCCGGTCATAGCCGTCCATCGTCAGGCTGTTTTTGTAACGGCCGGGCGTGAGCTTGCCGATCGCCTCGACCGTCGCCTGGCGCGAGGTCTCGATGACGTGCTCGCCGAGCCGGTCGAGATTGGCGATGCCGAACTCCTCCATCATCTCGACAAGCCGCCGGCTGCCTTCGTCGTTGCACGCGGCCAATGCATAGACATCGCCCTCGACCTGCAGCGGCTCGCGCACATTGGCGCGGATCACGCGCAGCAGATCCTCGTTCATACGGCCTTCGCGGGCCAAGGCCATCAGCGGGATCGACAACCCCTCCTCGAACACCTGCCGGCCGTCCGGCCCCATACCGAGCCCGCCGATATCGACGACATGGACGGTGCTAGCGAACAGACCGACCGGCTCACCGCGCAGAAAAGTCGGGCTCACGACAGTCAGGTCGTGCAGGTGGCCGCAGGTCAGCCACGGGTCGTTGGTGATGTAGTGGTCGCCGGGGCGCATGGTTTTCAGCGGGAAGGCGTCGAGAAAATGCTTGACCGCCGCCGCCATCGAATTGACGTGGCCGGGGGTGCCGGTCACCGCCTGCGCCAGCATGTTGCCGTCGCGGTCGAAGACCCCGGCCGACAGGTCGCCGGCCTCGCGCACCGTCGTCGAAAACGCGGTGCGCACCAGGGTCTGCGCCTGCTCCTCGACGACCGCGATCAGTCGGCTCCACATGATCTGAATGTGGATCTGCGACAAGGCGGCGTTGGGTCTCGACAGCATCGGAAGGGCTCTCCGAAACAGCGGGTGGGCCTGTTATGGCGCAACCCGCCGGCCGGGGAAAGCCGGTCAGAGGGCGGCGCGGCAGACTGCCTCGATGTTGTGGCCGTCGAAGTCGAGCACAAAGGCGCCGTAATAGTCGGGGTGGTAGTGCGGGCGCAGCCCAGGCGCTCCATTGTCGCAGCCACCGACGGCAAGCGCCGCCTGGTAGAATGCATCGACCGCCGCCCGATCCGCCGCGGCAAAGGCGACGTGCACCCCCGCCGTCACCCGGTCGCGCCGCCCGATCCAGAAGAACGCTTTCCGACCCGCGCCATAGCCGGCGAACGTCGTGCCCTCGGCATAAAGCCGGGTGATGCCGAGGGGTCGCAATGCCGCGTCATACAACGCCGTCGAGCGTTCGAGATCGGTCACGCCGATCGTTACATGATCCAGCATTCTGTCCTCCCACCTCGGGGCGAAACCGGCGCGAAACGATAGCGCTCGCCCTCGCCCCCCGTCGGCTCGGCGCCGAGAGTCAGCCGCCCGGCATGCCGGCGGGCTCGTAGCGGCAATAGCGCGGCTGCCAGATCTTGGCGTGGATCGCGGCCTCGATCGCGTCGGTTTCGATTGCTCGGGTCAGACCCTCCTTGTGTGCCTGGATTCCGGTCGCCAAGGCCACTGCAAAGGCGACTTCGCGCAATGCGGTGACCGGCGGCAACAGGTTGTCGTGCGGGTTCGAGATGGCCGGCGACGCCGCGGCCAAGACCTTGGCCGCGGCCATGAACATCGTGTCGGTAATGCGCCGCGCCTCGACCGCGACGGCGCCAAGGCCGACGCCTGGGAAAATGTAAGAATTATTAGTCTGATCGACCTTGAACTTGACTCCGCTGCGAGCGAGCGGCGGAAACGGGCTGCCGGTGCCGATCACGGCGCGGCCCTCGCTCCACTCCTCGATGTCCTCGGGCGTGGCCTCGGAGCGCGAGGTCGGGTTCGACAGCGGAAAGATCACCGGCCGCAAATTGTTGCGCGCCATCGCCCGCACCACGGCTTCCGAAAACGCGCCGGGCTGGCCGGAGACGCCGATCAGCACCGTCGGCTTGGCGTTGGTCACGACGTCGAGCAGCGCGATCTTGTCGGGATGGTCGAATGCCCAGTTTTCGACCGCCGCCCGCTTTTGCAAAAACGGCTTTTGAAACGGCTCGATCGCATTCATGCCTTCGACCAGAAGGCCGTCGCGATCGACCATGTAAAACCGCCCAGCCGCGACATTTTCCGGCAGCCCCGCTTCGGCCATCATCTTCAGCAGCAGGCTGGCGATGCCGCAGCCGGCCGAACCCGCGCCCAGCACGGCAATACGCTGCTCGGTCAACGGCACGCCGGTGACGTTGACCGCCGACAACAGGGTGCCGGCCGCGACCGCCGCCGTCCCCTGGACGTCGTCATTGAAGGTGCACAACCGGTCGCGATACCGGTCGAGCAGCCGCGTCGCGTTCGCCTTGGCGAAATCTTCCCATTGCAGCAGGACGTGCGGCCAGCGCCGGGTAATGGCGGCGACGACCGCCTCGACAAAATCGTCGTATTCGGCGCCGCGCACCCGCTCGTGGCGCCAGCCGAGATAGAGCGGATCGGTCAGCCGCTCCTGATTGTCGGTGCCGACATCGAGCATGATTGGCAGAGTCGTCGCCGGATGCAGCCCGCCGCAGGCGGTGTACAGCGCCAATTTGCCGATCGGGATGCCCATGCCGCCCGCACCCTGGTCGCCGAGCCCCAAAATCCGTTCGCCATCGGTGACGACGATGACCTCGACTTCGTCAAAGCGCGGGTTAGCCACGATCTGATGCAGGCGCCGCTTGTGCGGCAGGCTCAAAAACAGGCCGCGCGGCTTGCGGAACAATTGGCTGAATTGTTGGCAGCCGGCGCCGACGGTCGGGGTGTAGACCAGCGGCAGCAAGTCCTCGATGTTCTGTTCTAGCAATGCGAAAAACAGCGTCTCGTTGTTGTCCTGCAGTTCGCGGAGGAAGGCGTAGCGCTCGAGATCGCTCGCAAAGCGGTGCAAAACCATTAGTCGGCGCGAAACCTGCTCGTCCAAGGTGCCGATATGCGGCGGCAACAGCCCGTGCAGGCCGAAGGCGTCGCGCTCCGCTTCGGTGAAGGCGGTGCCCTTGTTGAGCAGCGGGTCAGACAGCAGGTCCCAGCCAGTGCGCGAGGTGGCGACGACGCCATCGTCCGCCGGCACCGGCCGTCGCGAAGCGTGCGCCACCGCAGCAGCCTTAGCCGAGCCGGCGGCGGTAGAGTGCCGTCAACCGCTCCCAATGGCGTTCGGCGCCCGGCTTGTCGTAGCACCAGCGCTGCGGAAAGGCGAAGCCATGATGGACGCCAGAGTACAGCTCAATTTCGCCGAGGCTGCCGGCGCGCTGGAAGAGCCCGCGCAACTCCTCAACCATCGGCAACGGCGCCAATTCGTCATGCTCGGCGCAGGCGATGTAGAGTTCGCCCTTGGCCTTGGCCAATGACCGATGCGGGCTCTCTTCTGCGTCGCTGACGAGCCAGGTGCCGTAAAACGACGCCGCAGCCGCGATGCGGTCGGGAAAACGCGCCGCGGCGGCGAGCGCAAAGGGGCCGCTCATGCAATAGCCGTGCACCCCGACCGGGCCGGGCTTGGCCGCACTCTGCGCGTCGGCAAAGGCGATCATCGCCGCGACGTCGTCCATGACCGGCGGGATCGTCATCTTGGTGCGCACCCTTCGCATCCTCTCGCGCTCGGCGCTGCCCTGCTCGAGCACGTCGGGCCCAAAAATCGCATCGCGGCCGGCGCGATGGTAGAGATTGGGCAGCAGCACGTAATAGCCGACCGTCGCCAGCCGACGCGCCATGTCGCGCAATTCCTCGCGGATGCCAGGCGCGTCCATCAGCAACAATACCGGCGGATACGGGCCGCCGCGTTCAGGGTGGTAGATGAGGGTTTCCATTGCCCCGTCCTTGGTGGCGATGTCCAAGATCTGTTCGATCATCGGCGTTCCTCAAGAAAATTTATCTGCCGCAAAAAGCGCGAAAAACCGGGTCGAGAGCGCAGGCTATAACAGCCCCTTTGTTGGTCTCACAATCCCCGGGCGCGGGCGAGTGGCTGGAAAAGTTTGTGCGCTCAACGACAACCGGGCGGCCGACGACCGCCGCAAATTGCTGGCCTTCGCCCGCGACCTATTGAATTCGGATTACGCCGGGCATCGGCTGAGCCTTGTCCAATTCGCCCCGGCGCCGCACTTCAATCATTTGAACGCGGTCTACAACGCCTTCGACTTTTCAGGCCCGCTCGAATTCGTGAAGAAGGCCGCGGGTCTGTCGGACGGGGTCGGCGGCGAGGCGGATTGAACGCGGCAGCGGCGCACGCCTTCATCGTCCGGGGCTGAGAATTGGGGACTGCCAGAGGGCTCAAATCACCCGCTTTTCGCGGAGCTTGCGGATCTCGTCGGCGGAATAGCCGGCCAAATCCCGCAGCACGTTCTCGGTGTGCTCGCCTTTGAGCGGCGCGCGGGTCGGCTCGAACGGCGAATCCGACAGCCGCACCGGGCAGCCGATCATCGAGAACCGGCCGCGCGTCGGATGGTCGAGATCGAAGACCGTGCCGCGTTCGCGCAAATGCGGGTCGGCGAGAACTTCGGCGGTGTCGAGCACGGCACCGCAGGGAATGCCGCGGCCAGCGAAGGCCCGCATGACCTCGCGCTTTTCGCGGCTTTTCGTCCAGCTCTCGATGACTTCGGTCAATGCCGCCTGGTTGCGGGCGCGCGCCGCCGGGCTCGAAAAGCGTTCGTCGGTGCGCAGTTCCGGCCGGCCTAAGACCTCGGTCACCGCCGCGAACATCTCGGGATTGTCCGGCGGGATGATCATGTAGACGTAGTCGTTGCGACCGCCCTCGGCGCAACGCACCAGATCCGACCAGCCGCCGGTCGCCGAGCGGTTGCCGGTGCGTTCGAGCGGTTTTCCGGTAGCCAATGTGCCAGTGTATTTGACCCTGGTCAGGTTCAGCACCGCCTCCTGCATCGCGACCTCGACGAGTTGGCCGCGCCCGGTCTGCCCGCGCTGGACGAGGGCGGCGAGGATCGCGATCGCGAGGTGCATGCCGGTGCCCGAATCGCCGATATTGGCGCCGTTGACCATGGGCGGGCCGTCGGCTTCGCCGGTGACGCTCATCGCCCCCGAGGTCGCCTGCGCCACCGGCTCAAAGCATTTGAAGCCGCTATAGGGGCCATAGGAGCCGAAGCCCTTCACCGACGCATAGATCGCGCGCGGGTTGAGCTGGTGCACCGACTCCCAGCCGAGCCCGAGCCGCTCCATGACGCCTGGCCCCAAATTCTCGGCGACGATGTCGCATTCGGCGACGAGGCGGCGGGCGATCTCCTTGCCGTCGTCGCTCTTCAGATCGAGGACGATGCTGCGCTTCGAACTGTTGAGCAGCAGGAAAAAGAAGCTGTCGATTTCGGGATTGTCCATGTTCCACAGCCGCCGCGCCCGATCGCCATGTGGCGGCCGCTCGATCTTGATCACGTCGGCGCCGAGCCAGGCGAGCATCTGGGTGCAGGACGGGCCGGCCTGGTCGTGCGTGAAATCGATGACACGAATGCCTGCGAGTGCCTGGGTCATAACGCTTTCCTTCCCCTCTCCGTGATGCGGGCCCATCCGACGAGAGAGTGTCATTCTTCGCCGGTCCGGTCTACCAATGGTCGTTGATTGATCAAACCCGGCGACACCCAAACTTTCGCTCCCGAGGAAATTTTCCCGACAGGCGAGAACACCGGCGGGTGAACCGCGTTTAGGAATCGGACGCGTCAAAGGCGCGTCGCGCGGCGGGCGCGCGGCAGTTCGGGACAGTAGCGAGGATAAGCCGGCGATGGCAGTCATCTCGATGCCGGATAGCGTTTTGTGACGATCGTAGCGGCGAGGACAAAGCCGGCCGCCGGGACCGATCCGCGCCGCAAACGGAGCATCGCCGCGCCGGCGACGTCATGTTCTGCGACAGACCGGGCCATGATGGCGCGCTGCATCGAGCTGTCGCGAGCCGCGGTGAGCAAGGGCGAATACCCGTTCGCGACAGTAATCGCCCTCGATGGGCAGGTCGTGGCGGAGGGGATCAACAGCACCATCCGGGCTGGCGACGTGTCGCGCCACGCCGAGATCAGCGCCCTCTCGCAGGCGCAAAAGACGATTGGCCGGGAGGGACTTCGCCGCGGTACGCTCTATTCCAATATCGAGCCGTGCGCGATGTGCGCCTATTGCATTCGCGAGGCCTGGATCAGCCGGGTGGTCTATGCCCTCGCCTCGCCGGTCATGGGCGGCCTGTCGAAATGGAATATCTTGCGCGACGACGGCCTGGCCGACCGCATACCGGAGATCTTTGGCCCGGTACCCGAGGTCGTCAGCGGCGTCCTGTTAAAGGAAGCCCAACAGGCCTGGCGGGACTGGAGCCCCTTCGCCTGGGAGATGATCAAATTGCGCGGGTTGCTGACCGCACCCTGTGGGCAGGAGGGTCGTATCCAGGTGCAGCCCGCGCACAGCCAGTCCCTGTGGCATTACCTGCAAATCCTCTTCATGCGAAGCGGTCAATCTCGAACGCGAATCGCGGGCGGCGCCGCTCGGCGCGACGATTCGTGAGCCGGCCGTCCCGGCCGAGGAGCATTCAACCATGGATCAGCTGTCTCCAACTGCCGGCGGCGCGGTCGAAATTGGCGGGGCTGGAGCGCCCCTCGCCCGCCGAGCCCGGCCGCAGGGGCCGTTCCGCCGCGTCCTGCGCCGTTCGATCCACTTCTTTGCCTATCATCTAATCCTTGGCGCGCGGCGCACCCGGATCACGCGGGCAGCGGGGTTTCGCCTCACCGTGCGGCCGACGGTGTTTCATCCGCGCTACTTTATCAGCAGCGAGTGCTTTGCCGAATTCATCGGCCGCCTCGACCTGCGCGGCAAGCGCGTCGCCGATGTCGGAACCGGGTCGGGCATCCTCGCTCTCGCGGCGGCCCGCGCCGGCGCCGAAACCGTCATCGCCGCCGACATCAATCCGAACGCCGCTTTGACCGCCGCCGAAAACGCGCGCGCCAATGGCTTTGGCGAGCGCATCGGCGCGGTGTGTTCCAATTTGCTCTCGGCGCTGGCGCCTAGGCCGCTTTTCGACGTGATCCTGTCGAGCCCGCCCAAGCATGCGGGCGAGCCGCGCGATCTCGCCGATCGCGGCTGGCATGCCGGCCCGCACTATCGCGACGTCGCCGCTTTATTCGAAGAGGCGCGCGAGCGATTGAAACCGGGCGGGCGGCTCTACGTCATGGTCTCGACGGATACCGACCTCGAGCTGTTCGGCCGCCTCATCGATCGGGCCGGATTTGATGCGCGACCCGTTCACGAGCGCTCGATCCTGATCGAGTCGTTTATCATCTACGAATTGCTCGCGCCGACAATCGCCGGGCATCGCGATCTGAGTCACGCCGCGGCCGCTGATTGATCGACCCGCGCGATCAGGTCGGGCGGCAGCGGCCCGGCCTCGGCCGCGGCGACGCACTCGGCAAGCTCAACGCGGTTTTTGACCCCCAGCACCAGCGTGTCGACCCCGAGCGACAATGCGTAGCGATGAGCAAGGGCTGCAGGGCTCGTCCCCAGCTCGACCGCCAGGCGGCGAAAGCCAGCGGCACGCGCATAGTCGCGCATCTCGGGATGGTCCAATGGCAAGGACCTGTCGAGCGCGCTGGTCAAGGCACCGGCCTGAACCGCGCGAATGCCCATGATGCCGACCCCGTTCGCCCGCGCCGCGGCGATGATTTCGCGCGGCTTGGCCGGGCCGTCGAAGAATTTCAGCGCACCCGGCGAGTCGAGCAGATTGGCGATGCATTGCACCGCCGCCGGTGCGGGGGTTTCGCCGACGAGCCGGACGATCGTGTCGGGATGGCCGATGCCGGTCACTCCCCAGGCGCCGATCAGCCCCTCGGCGACAAGCTTGTCAAAGACCGGGCGGACATGCGCGGCAAACGTCTCGTAGAGCGTCATCCGCGAGGCGGCATCGGGCCAACGTTCACGATGGACCGAATCGGGCACGACATTGGAATGCAGGAAGAACAAATCGAGATGCGACAATCGCAGCCGGCGTAGGCTGCCTTCGATCGACCGGCGCAGCGCGGGTTCGATGTCGGCCGGCGGCAGCTCGCCAAGATTGCATTTGCTGGTGACCCGCACGCCCTCGGGCAGTCGGCCGCCGAACGCGGCTCCGACGACTTCTTCCGCCTTGCCGTCGCCATAGCGCGGCGCGAGATCGAGAAGGTCGATCCCGGCCTCGACCGCGGCATGCACGGTCGCGACGCATTCTTCAAAGGTGGTCTCGCCCCACACCTGGCCCAGCCCGCCGCCGCCCAAAGTCAGTGCCGATACCGGCGAAAGCTCCCCCAAATGATGCCGCTGCATGACAATCCTCCGCGGTGCCGCCAGCCTGCCGCCGACGCCTTCGTCGATCTTACCGCCGGCGGGGCCAAGCCGCATCCGCCGCCGCCTTGACAGGGTTTGCCGGTGCACCCTAAATGCCGCCGGCCGGGCGCGGGCGCGTAGCTCAGCGGGAGAGCACACCCTTCACACGGGTGGGGTCACAGGTTCAATCCCTGTCGCGCCCACCATCGGCCCCCGCGAAACGGCGCCAGCCGGCAGGCGCGTAGCTCAGTGGCAGAGCGCTCCTACCACATGGGAGAGGTCAGGGGTTCGATTCCCTTTCGCGCCTACCATTCTGCGCACCAATGCGCGAAGACAAGCGCAGGCTCGGCTTCGCCGAGGCCTGAGCTTCGGCGCTATCGACCGCGCCGCTTGGCCGGCGTAGGCTCTCCGCAGACAGGCTTTGAGGGCATGCGGAGGCAAGGATGCAGCTCGCGCGGATTGGCGGTTTCGAGGTCCATCGGGTCGCCGAATACGAGGGCCCGTTTCTGGCCCCGGAGGAGTTCTTTCCCGATTTCGACCCCGAAATCGTGCGGTCGAACGCCGAGCTATTGGGCCCGCGGCTGATCGACCCGGCGAGCGGCAGGCTGATCTTCAGCTTTCACACGTTTGTCGTCAAAACCGGCCATCACACGATCCTGATCGATTCCTGTCTCGGCAACGACAAGGAGCGTCCGTCCCGGCCGCAATTCCACCGCATGCGCAGCAACTACCTCGCCGATCTGGCGGCCGCCGGGGTCCAGCCGGAAGCTGTCGATTTTGTCATGTGCACCCATCTGCACTGGGACCATGTCGGCTGGAACACCCGGCTCGAAAGCGGCAGTTGGGTCCCGACCTTTCCCAAGGCGCGCTACGTCATGGCGCGGCGCGAATACGGGCATTGGGAAGCCATACAGAAACAGGGCGAGGACACGCCGCACCGCCGCGCCTTTGAGGACAGCGTGCTGCCGGTCGTGCGGACCGGCCAGTCGCAATTGGTCGACGACGATTTCGCGCTCGAAGACGGGCTGTGGTTCGAAGCCGCTCCCGGCCACACGCCGGGCAATGTCGTGATTCATGCGCGCTCGGGCGACGACGAGGCCGTTTTCATGGGCGACGTGCTGCACCACCCGCTGCAGCTAATAAAGCCGGAATGGTCGACCTTTGCCTGCACCGACCGCGAATTGTCGCGGAAAACGCGCACTCGGCTGGTCGAAGAGCATGCCGAGGCCGGCACGCGGCTGTTGCCGGCGCATTTCCCGACACCGACCGCCGGCCATATCCGCCGCCGCGGCAGCGCCTACCGCTACGAATTCGAGCAATGAAGCAGCACCTGTGACAGCCGCCAAGCCGCGCCCAGCCAGGCCCGCTGGGTTGGTCGGAATAATTAGCGTAAGGTGCTCACCGGTGTCTCTGCGCTAACCGGATAGGAGCATGGCCGCCATGATCCGCCGACTACTTGCAACGACGGTGCTCCTGCTTCTCGCTGTTGGAGGATTCTGTGGCGCCGGTCCTGGGGAAATCGTACCTTTCAATCCCTTTGGATTGCTATTCTTGGGTCTCTCTCTCCTGGTTTGGTGCAAGTGGACAATAATTGCGGGGGCTTTCAGTCCAGCGCTGTTCGACGGGATGTGCGCACGCAACAGCGGCACCTTTCGCGCTGTCGATGACAATTATCGCCGTGATGGGCAGCGGCCCTATCGCGAAGCAGAGTAGCGTTACCCACCGTGGCCAGGCCGCGTCGGCGGTTGGCTATGACATTCAGCACGCATCTCTGAAGCGGGACCTAATCACATCTATTATGCTGGGCGACGCGCCGGGGCTCGCGACGGAGTGAAGGGCGGCGAGGAGCAACCAATGACCAAGATGACGGGGGGCGGGGCGCTCGTCGAGATGCTGCGCCGCAATGGCGTGGATACGATTTTTGCGCTGCCGGGGGTGCAGAACGACGCGCTGTTTGTCGCCTTTTACGATGCCGGCGAGGCGTTGCGCGTGATCCACACCCGCCACGAGCAGGGTGCGGCCTACATGGCCTTCGGCTATGCCCGTGCGACCGGCAAGATCGGCGCCTACGCCGTCGTGCCTGGGCCGGGGTTTCTCAACACCACCGCGGCATTGTCCACCGCCTACGCGACCAATGCGCCGGTCTTGTGCATCAGCGGCCAGGTGCAATCCGACCTGATCGGGCGCGCCTATGGTCTGTTGCACGAGATCCCGGATCAGCTCGGCATCCTCTCCAGCCTGACCAAATGGGCGGCCCGCACCGACCATCCGACCGAAATCGGCAAGCGCGTCAACGAGGCCTTCCGCCAGTTGCGCGACGGCCGGCCGCGCCCGGTCGGGCTCGAAATCCCGCCCGATGTGCTGGCGCTGGCGACCGAGGTGTCGTTGCCCTCGCCCGAACCCCCGCCATCGCCGACCGAACCCGACACGGACCAGATCGACCAGGCGGCACGGCTCCTCGCCGCCGCCAAAAAGCCGCTGATCTTTGTTGGCGGCGGCGCCGTCGATGCCGGCGAGGAAGTACTGGCGACCGCGGAAATGTTGCAGGCCCCGGTCGTCTGCTTTACCGGCGGCAAGGGCATCGTCAGCGACCGGCATTACCTCGCGCAATCAGGCCTCGCCGGGCACGAGCTGTGGCGCGAAACCGACGTCGTGCTTGCGGTCGGCACCCGCCTGCACCAGCCGCAACTGCGCTGGGGCGTCGATCGCGACCTGAAACTGATCCGGATCGATATCGACCCGACCGAGATCACCCGCTTTTTCAAGCCGGCGCTCGGCATCGTCGCCGACGCGAAAGCCGCGCTTACCGCGCTCCTCCGCGCGCTCGACCGTCACGCGCCGAAACAAACCTCGCGCCAGGACGAGCTCGAAATATTGAAGGCGGCCACCCTCGCCGGGTTGGAAGAAAAACTCGGCCCGCAATGCGAATATCTGCGGGCGATCCGCGCCGAACTGCCCGATGACGGCATCTATGTCGAGGATTTGACCCAGGTCGGCTATGTCGGGCGGATGGCGTTCCCGGTCTACCAGCCGCGCACCTATATCCACAGCGGCTATCAGGGCACGTTGGGGTTCGGCTTCGCGACCGCACTCGGCGCCAAGGTCGGGCGGCCCGACCGGCCGGTCGTGTCGGTCTCCGGCGATGGCGGGTTCCTGTACAACGTCCAGGAACTCTCGACCGCGGCGCGACATGGCATTGACATCGTCGCGATCGTCTTTGCCGACGGGGCCTATGGCAATGTCCGCCGCATGCAGAAGGAGGATTACGGCAATCGACTGATCGGCGTCGATCTGCAGAACCCACAATTCCCGAAAATGGCCGAGAGCTTTGGTGTTGCCGGGGTCAAGACGACGACCCCCGACGATTTGCGCCGCGAGCTTGCCGCCGCCCTCAAGCGCCGCGGCACCACCTTGATCGAGGTCGCGGTCGGCGAAATGCCCGATCCGTGGAAGGTGCTGGTCCCGCCGCGTATCCGTGGCACGAGATAGTCACGGCGATGTTCGACAAGGCAAAGCTCGACGCGCTGCGCGCCAAATACGACGGGGCGAAAGAAACCGAGGTCGCGCCGGAAAAATTCCGCGAGCCGTTGTCATTGGTCTTTGGCAGCGCCTATCGCCGGCCGATGCCTTACGCCGGTATCCCGACCCTGCTCGACGAGCCCTATCGGCCGGATGCAGCAGACCTGCCCGATTTCGCCGGCCTCGATGTGGCGCTTGTCGGCGTGCCGATGGATCTCGGCGTCACCAACAGGCCGGGCGCCCGCTTTGGGCCGCGCGCGGTGCGCGATATCGAGCGCATCGGACCTTACAACCACGCGCTCGAAATAACCCCGCGCGGCTTGTGCCATGTCGCCGACATCGGCGACGTGCCGATGCGCTCGCGCTACAGCCTCGACCAGTCGATCGAGGACATAGCACTCTTCTACGAGCGCATCCGCAAAGCCCGGGTGCGGCCGGTCTCGGTCGGCGGCGACCATTCGATCACCTTCCCGATCCTGAAATCGCTCGGCGCCGAGCGCCCGGTTGGCCTCGTCCATATCGACGCGCATTGCGACACGATGGGTGAGGTCGACGGGTCGAAATTCCACCATGGCGGCCCCTTCCGCCAGGCGGTGCTGGCCGGCGCGCTCGACCCCGAGCGCACAATCCAGATCGGCATCCGCGGCCCAGCCGAGATCTATTGGGGGTTTTCCTACGATTCCGGGATGACGGTGTTGCACATCGAGGATGTCGATCGGCTCGGCATCGCCGCCGTCGTCGAACGGGCGCGGGCGGTGGTTGGCGATGGCCCGACCTACATCTCGCTCGATGTCGACGGGCTCGACCCGGCCTTTGCCCCCGGCACCGGCACGCCCGAGGCCGGCGGCCTCTCCCCGCGCGAGGCGCAAGCGATCTTGCATGGGCTAAAGGGTCTCGACATCGTCGGCGGCGACGTCGTCGAGGTCGCCCCGCAATACGACGCCACCACCAACACCGCGATGGTCGGCGCGCAAATGCTGTTCGAGATCTTCTCGCTCACCACGCTCGGGCGCCATTTCCGCCGCCGCGCGGGCTGATGGGGTCTTGCCGCACGGGGCACCCGACCGTGCGTCCGATCGGCGCCGCGGCGCGGCTATTGCGCCGCGATCATAAAGCCCGGCCTAATGCGCCAACTCCGAACGTTGTGAGGCCAGACCGGTGCCGCGCGTCCTGACCGCCCGATTTATGCACGAAACCAACACCTTCAGCCGTGTCATGACCGACATGGTGCTGATCCGCCGACGCGACTTTCATCTCGAAAACGAGATCCCGCAGGCGTTTGGCGGCACCCGTTCGGCGCTTGGCGCCACCTTTGAGGCCGCGGACAAATACGGCTGGAGCCTCATTCACCCGGTCTCGGCCAACCCCAACCCGTCGGGCGTCGTCACCGACGACGCGTTCGAAACGATCGCCGCAATGATCCTCGATGCCATCGACATGAAGGGTCCGATCGACGGCGTGTTGCTGCATCTGCACGGCGCGATGGTCGCGCAAAGCCACGAGGATGCCGAGGGCGAATTGCTGGCACGGCTGCGCGATAAGCTCGGGTCGCAGGTGCCGGTGGTCGTCACCCTCGACCTGCACGCCAACGTGACCCAAAGGATGGCGGAAAATGCCAATGCGCTGATCGCGTTCCGCACCTATCCGCATGTCGATATGTACGAGCGCGCCTGGCAGGGCGCCGACCTCCTCGATCGCGCGATCAAGCGCGAGATTCGGCCGGTGACGATGATCGCCCGCCGGCCGATGATCTACGGGCTCGACCGCGGCCGCCACCGGAGCCCGCCGATGGCCGAACTGCTCGCCCGGGCCGAGCGGATCGAACAACGCGGCGATGCTTTGGCGGTCAGCATCTGCGCCGGGTTCAGCCGCGCCGACATTCGCGATGTCGGCCCGTCGGTGACGGTCACAACCGACGGCGCCGATCCGCATGGCCAGGCGATCGCCGAGAGCTTTATGGACCACGCTTGGGAGACCCGCGATTTCAGCAGCTTCACGTTGTTGTCGGTCGCCGCGGCGGTGGCTCTGGCAAAACAGGGCAAATTCGGCGACAAGCCGCTCCTCGTCGCCGACTACACCGACAATCCGGGCGGGGGCGGGTATGGCGACGCGACCGCGTTTCTAAAGGGCCTCGTCGAAGGCGGCGTCGACGGGGTCGCGTTTCACGCGATCTGCGACCCCGATGCGGTCAGCCAGGGAATGCGCGCTGGGGTCGGGACCAAGACCGCGCTGACGCTCGGCGGCAAGACCGATCCCCTGATGGGCGGCGGCCCATTGACCCTGGATGGCGAGATCGTCTGCCTGACCAACGGCAAATTCATCGCCCATGGGCCGATGGGCGGCGGCGTCGAGCGCAATTACGGGCCGTCGATGGTGTTCCGCGTCGGCGGCATCGACATCGTCGTCATCACCAACAACGGTCAGGCGACCGACCTCGGCCAGTTTAGGTCGCTCGGGATCGACCCGACCCTCTACCGGACCGTCGCGGTCAAATCGATGCAGCATTTTCGTGCCGCCTTCGAGCCGATCGCCCGCGAAGTCGTGCTGGTCGACACCGGTGCGTTGTGCTCGGAAATCTACACGCCCGAACTGTTCACCAAGGTCCGCCGTCCGGTCTGGCCGCTCGATCCGATCGCCGACCCGCGCACTCCGTAGTACCCGAAGATCGTCGGAACCGGGGCCGCGGCGCCATGGTTCATCGTAGTAAGCGGCCGGCGCGATCGACTCGGACGCGAGTGCCACGGAACCGCGGCATGCCGCAAGGAAGCGACCATGGACGACCAGCGGGAGCCGATCGGCGCCGGCAATGCGCGCGAGACGCCGGTCGTCATTGGGGCGCCGGGCAGGCGCGCGCCCTCATGGGTGATTCTGCTCGCCGCTTCGCTGGTCGCTCTTGGCGTTTTCAGGCGGCAGCGTCCCGCACCGATTTTGGCGACCGTTGACCGCGGGTCCGGCGAAGCGAAGCGCGACGGTCAGACGCAGACACCATCGCCGATCCCCGGACGAGGATGGAAGGACGTCCTCCTTCGCGTCTTCCGAGGTATCTCGGAGGACCGGATCATGTTGATCGGCGCCGGCGTCACCTATTACGCCATTCTTGCTCTGTTCCCGGGCATCGGGGCCATTGTCGCCATCTATGGCCTGTTTGCCGACCCAAGCAGCATCGCCGCTCATCTCGATACATTGTCGGGTGTTGCGCCGGCCGGTGCCGTCGGCGTGCTGCGCGACCAGCTGATGCGCCTCGCCCATCAAAACAGGGCCGCGCTCGGCTTCAGTTTCGCCGTCAGCCTGGTGATCGCGCTGTGGAGCGCCAACGCCGGCGTCTCGGGGCTCTTCGAGGCTCTCACCGCGGTCTACGAAGAGAAAGAAAAGCGCAGCCTTGTCAAATACTATGCCACGACCTTGGCGTTTACGGCTGGAATTATTGTCCTCGTGCTATTGTCACTCGCCATCCTGATCGTTCTCCCGCTTGTCCTTGACCATATCGCGCATCCCGGCGTGCCACCCGTGCTGTTGAAGATAATCAGATGGCCCATCCTGTTCGTGCTGATCGTTTTGGCGCTCTCCGTAATTTATAGATACGGTCCCAGCCGCAGCGCACCGCGATGGCGGTGGATCACCTGGGGCAGCGCCTTTGCCGCGGTCGCATGGCTCGCCGTTTCCGCCCTCTTTTCCTGGTACGTCGCCAATTTCGGCAGCTACGACAAGACCTATGGCTCGCTCGGGGCAATCATCGGCTTTATGACCTGGATGTGGCTGTCGATCGTCGTCGTCCTCGTCGGGGCCAAGCTCGACGAGGTACTGGAGCGGCCCGTCGCGGACGGTGAGAGTTAAAGGCGTTCGAGCCTGGGTCTTTAGGCACCTCCCCGTCACTCTCGTTGAAAATCGGTATCCACGCAGCTTTCGTCGGGCATGACGATGTCGCGGCGAAAGAACTAGGATGCTGCGGCAAGACCGAGGGAGGGAGAAGATGGCGGGGCAAAAAGAAAGCTTCGAGGCCGATTTTGTCGTGATCGGTGCGGGGTCGGCGGGGTGTGCTGTCGCGGCGCGGCTCAGCGAGGACCCGGGAACGCGGGTTCTGCTGCTGGAGGCCGGCGGCGAGGACAAAA